>Ga0154420_1079_pt1 | contig 38219 bp, 39 predicted proteins | sample RifGroC1_FD_115924 | JGI IMG/M metagenome (GOLD analysis project Ga0154420, IMG submission 115924) | Acinetobacter sp. GWC1_38_13
AAAAAGTGAATTGAAAGTGCTGTAATAATTAAGACTGAAAATAAAACAGCGACAAATCGAACCGTAAACTTTAACAACATATTCTTTACCCTATTCAGTTCTTGTATTTCACTCTCAGTATATACCCCTCTGATGAATCAATTTTGGTTTTTATTGTTTAGTTTTAATAAAACAAAATGCGAAAAGTTAAACTATATGAAACAGTGATTTTAGAAGTACTTTGCAGTTATTTATCATTTGATACTTCAAGATCATGCTTATTCGTCCTCAAAGCACATGGTATGCAACTTGATGCAATGCTAAAAATAATTCATCAAAAAAATTCGTAATTCCTTTTGGGTGACATGTATGATCTTAGAAAACCACCAAATTAAAGCAAGAAAAGTACATTTCGATTTTTCAGAATCTTCTGTCTGCTGGATGGAAAATGATCCGCTTTGTTCTCATGTGGCAAATGGGATCAACATGCTTTTGCCAGCTGGTGAATTTTGGTTTTGTCGCGTATTTAATAAAGCCCTCCCTCTGATAAAAGATGAAAAATTAAAAGAAGATGTTATTGGATTTATTCGCCAAGAAGCGACTCATGCTCGCGCACATGAAAATGTACAAGATTTTTTAAGGGAAAATGGCTACGACGTTCAAGATCAACTAAATCGTGCCCACTTCTTATTTAATATACTTTTAGGTGACAAGCCTTTAGGACTTCCAATACTTAGAAATAAAGCGCTTGAAGAATATTGGTTATTATTCCGTGTTGGTATTATCGCAGCGATTGAACATTTCACTGGAACTATTGGTCAATGGACACTAGAAAGCAAATCTTGGGATTCAGCAGACCCAGCGATGGCTGATTTGTTTCGTTGGCACCTAGCTGAAGAAGTAGAACATCGTTGTGTAGCCTATGATTTATTTGAGCATCTTGTAAAAAATAAATTTGGCTTCTATCTATCTCGTCAAGCGATCATGATGGTAATCTTTCCTCTGTTCATTTATCTACTTGCTGATTTTGCCCGTGGTTTAGCAACTCAAGATTTAGAGAATGAGAAAATGCAAAAGCTCGTTCGCCAAAGTTTCTTTAATTTCATTCGCGAGTTTGAAAAAACTGCAACTCAAACAGACCATCTTCCTACGATTAAATATTTGTGGAAAGCAACGCTACGCTGGGTTTCGCCAAAGTTTAATCCTGTCGATGAAGGCAATACAGAACAAGCATTGGCATATATGGCTCAATCTCCTGCCGTCAAGTTCTTTGAGCAACAAGACCATCGCTCAAAAGCCAGTTAAGGTTTAAGTTTAAATCAAAACAAAAAAGATAATTTAAAGTAGACTTTAAATTATCTTTCCTCCCTCGAAATGGTAAATTTAGTTTCACTTAATTACGGGCTATAACTTTATCAATTTTTACCATTCGTTATCATTTTTGCCTTTTGTGATTTTCTATACATTTTTTCTGATATGCTACAGGTTGAAGTTGAGTTAGTACTTTGGGTCAAGGGGAAAGTTTAGATGTTGCAATGGTTTGAGAAATTAGTTGATCCTTATCCAACAAAAGACTTAAACAAACCATTACCAACTACATTTTTTGCTTTTGTTTGGCAAGCCACTGAGGGCGTTCGACCTTTTTTATTTTTACTGATTTTATGTGCTGCAGCTGCTGCTTGTTTTGAAGCTTTATTTTTTTCATATATCGGAAAACTGGTTGATTGGCTCAGTAAAAGCCAACCAGATACCTTTCTAGCAACAAATCAACAGAATCTGACTATCCTTATTAGCATTTTATTTGCGAATATATTTTTTGTAAGTATTCAATCAATTATTAAACATCAGGTTTTATTTAGTAATTTCCCAATGCGTATGCGTTGGCGCTTTCACAATTTACTCTTACAACAAAGTTTAGATTTCTTCCATACGGATTTTGCAGGTCGACTCTCTGCCAAAGTTATGCAAACAGCTTTAGCTGTGCGTGAATTTTGGATGATTTTAGGCGACATGTTGGTCTATGTACTTATCTATTTCATTACGATTAGTCTTGTACTTGGCTCAATTTCGCCTGTACTCATTGTTCCATTACTCTTATGGTTAGCATTATTTATCGGTATTGCGAGCTACTTTATTCCTCGACTAGGTCGCGTCTCTCAAGAGCAAGCCGATGCACGAGCTGTGATGACAGGACGCGTTACTGATGCATACACCAATATTCAAACAGTGAAATTGTTTGCACATGCTGGTCGTGAAAGCCAGTATGCAAAAGAATCCATGAAAGAGTTCATGGTGACTGTTTATAAGCAAATGCGATTGGCCGTCAAATATCAAATCTGTATTCGTCTTCTTAGCGCATTTCTTTTTATTAGTGTTATTGGTACATCTGTTTGGCTTTGGACCGAAGGTCAAGCTGCACTAGGCGTAATCGCGGCCACAACCGCAATGGTACTTAAACTTGATAGCTTAGCTGAGTTTATCATGTGGCATGTCACCATGCTTTTTGAGAATGTAGGTACCATTCAAGATGGTATGAAAACCTTAGGTAAGCCAATCGAGATTCAAGACAAACCTGATGCCACTGAACTCAAAGTCCCTCATGGTGAAATTAGTTTTGAAAATGTCAGTTTTGCATATAACGACAAAAACGTTATTGATCACTTTAATCTAACCATCAAACCTGGTGAGAAAATTGGCATTGTCGGTCGATCAGGAGCAGGAAAATCAACGTTAATCCAACTGCTTCTACATTTTTATTCGATTCATCAGGGTCGTATTCTTATCGATGGTCAAGATATCCATCAAGTGACTCAAGATAGTCTCCGTGCAAATATCGCACTGGTAACCCAAGACACTTCTCTACTACATCGAACTGTTGCGGAAAATATTAAATATGGTCGACCAAACGCTACCCTTGATGAAGTATATCAAGCAGTTAAAAAAGCTAAGGCTGATGAGTTTATTCCTCAACTAAGTGATCAAAAAGGTTTTGTAGGCTTAGATGCATATGTGGGTGAACGTGGTGTCAAACTATCAGGTGGACAACGCCAACGTATTGCAATATCGAGGGTTTTCCTCAAAGATGCCCCTATTTTGATACTTGATGAAGCAACCAGCGCGTTAGATTCTGAAGTTGAAGCCGCAATTCAAAGCAGTTTAAATGACTTGATGGTAGGCAAAACGGTTATTGCAATTGCGCACCGATTATCTACTATTGCACAAATGGATCGTCTCATTGTTCTTGATCAAGGCAAAATTGTCGAGCAAGGCACACATGAGCAACTCATTGCAAATGATGGCTTGTATGCCCAACTATGGAAACGTCAAACAGGCGGTTTTCTTGTTGAGCAACGAGTAACTCAGCAGGATAAAGAATAATGTTGTATTTAGAAGATTTGAAAATTGGAGATCGTTTCATCAGTCGTGAGTATGAAATGACACTTGAAGAAGTTAAACAGTTTGCAAGTCAATACGACCCTCAACCCTTTCATCTCGATGAACAAGCAGCAGCTCAACATCCAATTTTTCAAGGCTTAGCTGCAAGTGGTTGGCATACATCAGCCGTAACGATGCGTCTTTGGACTGAGTGTTTCCCTATTGCAGGCGGCTTACTGGGTTCAGAGTCAAGTTTACGTTGGCCAAGGCCAACACGGGTTGGCGATAAAATCCATGTGGAAGTTGAAATTACTGCAATTGTGCCATCAAAAACCAAAAATGATCGTGGTATCGTCAGCTACGTAACACAGGCTTTGAACCAACACGGTGATGTGTTATTAATATCTACTACCAAAATTATGGTTTTTAGAAAACCTTCTTGATTTTTGAACATTAGGTGACTCTCTTGTCCAACAATTTTTATGATTCAATCTTTTATTTCATGCAAATATGTTCGAGACCTAGATGTTTAAAAGATATGGGCAAAAATTGATGAGCGCCACGGAAAGCACATGAAAACAACCTCAACTCGTCAAGATCAAGGAATACCAGGCGTTTACGGCTTATTGCTACTAGATGTAGTTTCACGTTGGGGATACAACGATGAAACTTTATTTGCTCCATTTCATTTGACTAGCGAACTTCTAGCAGATCCAAACTATAGAATTCCAACACCTGTAGCAAACGAATTAGTAAAACATGCATTACGCCTGACAGGTGAAAGTACGCTTGGCTTTCACTTAGGCACACAGATGCGTATTTCAATTCACGGTTTTATTGGCTATGCCATTATGACCGCACATGACATTACTGATGCGATTGCTCTTGCGAGTCGTTTCATCCAATTACGATTACCTTTTTTACAACTTTATTTCTCGACTTTTGGTCCCAAAGCGACCCTTCAACTGCAATGTGATATTGATGTAGAGCCACTCAGAACGGAGATTATTCTAGGACTGACGATTGGCATCATGACCATGGCAAAGGCATTAACTGGTATTGAAGATCTTCAAGGTGAAGTGGATCTAGATTTTCCAGAACCAGAAGGTTTTGATAAATATAAAGACAAGTTGAATAGTACGATCCGTTTTAACCAGCCACATTTAATATCGAGTTTTGATAAAAAATATCTTGGTTTGAAAATGGTGAATGCTGATCCAATCGCAAGCCAAATCGCAATTAACCAATGTGAATCTGAATTATCAGCATTGGGTGAGCGTCGTCGTCTAGCGATGCGTGTTCGTGATATTTTAACCAATTCAGAGCAACACTATTTAAGTATTGAGAGTGTTGCAGAACGTCTTCATATGTCTGACCGTACACTCAAACGACAATTGGCTGCTGAAGGAACATCTTTTTCAACACTAGTCGATGAAGTTCGATATCGTCATGCGACTTCACTACTCTCCCGAACAGACTATAGTTTGGAACAAATTGCAGATGAATTAGGTTATTCTGACGTTGCCAACTTCAGTCGTGCATTCAAACGTTGGAGTGGTCGTAGTCCGAGTAATTGGCGTAAAGACCCATATTTGTAATATTTTCAGTGCATCATTTATTGATGCTTTTGTTTTTATTGAAAAACCTGTATAAAGCCAAACAAAAATGATGAGACAGATTTTTAAGGAGTTGTCATGAATCATCCAGAAGATTTGAAATATGCGCGCACGCATGAATGGGTAAGAATCGAGGGTGACCTTGTTGTTACAGGTATTACTGATCATGCTCAAGATGAGTTAGGTGATTTAGTATATGTAGAAACTCCAGAAGTTGGCAGCCAAGTTACGGCTACTGAACAAGCTGGTATTGTTGAATCTGTAAAAACAGCTTCTGACATCCATGCTCCTATTTCAGGAACTGTGGTTGAAGTAAATACTGCACTTGAAGATGATCCTGACTTTGTCAATGAAGAGCCATATGGAAAAGGTTGGATATACAAAATCAAACCAGACAATATGGCTGATGTTGAAAAATTACTTTCAAATACAGAGTATGAATCAGGTTTGTAATTTTCGATTCTATTTTAAAAAACCCAGTGTTTGATCACTGGGTTTTTTATTAGATAAATATAAAAAGTTTGATATGGCTAAGCCCTTTTACTAAAGCTAACAATTGATGAATAAATATCGTTCTAAAATAACTATAAATAGCTAAGCTATCACAAGCAAAACCATGATGTTTAGCATCTAAAACTTTATAAAAACTTATGCATAAGCATTTTGATTATCTTAAAAACTCAGAATATTAGTCATAAACCTTAATTTTCAGTTCAAAATATAAGCATTTTGAGATAATAAACTGCAAAACTTGGACTCAAATTAGCCACTAAAGCCGATGCTTCTCGTATATTTTTTTAATTTTAAAAGTAAATGTTTCAGATTTGTAACAGATATGAATATTTTGAATATTTTTCACCCAAATAAAATACATTTGTTATGATAAAAAAGTCTAATTTATTTAATAAAGAAATTAAGATTCATACACTTAATTTAAATTACACAAACAATACAATTTAGATACATAATTATAACAGTTTTTTAAAAATCATTCGTGATTGAATCTGTGACCTTATCAGTCTTATTAGAATAGTAAATCATTTTTGGCTATTCAGATGTGATTGCAAAATTATGGATATGTAAGGACAAGCATCCATTATGAATTTTTCAAATCCCACCGTTGTTGTGTTCGTGGTATATATTCTTGCCATGCTCGGTATAGGTTTATACGCCTATTTCTCCACCAAAAACCTAGATGATTATATTCTCGGAGGACGTAGTCTAGGTAGTTTTGTCACCGCTTTATCTGCTGGTGCATCGGATATGAGTGGTTGGTTACTCATGGGTTTACCTGGTGCCATTTACTTGACTGGATTATCAGAATCATGGATTGCGATCGGGCTAATCATCGGTGCATGGCTTAACTGGTATTTGGTTGCTGGACGTCTACGCGTTCATACCGAAGTACAGAATAATGCACTAACATTACCAGATTATTTCACTGGTCGTTTTGATGATCAGAAGAAAATTTTGCGTGTCACATCTGCGTTGATCATTCTGGTTTTCTTTGCAATTTACTGTGCTTCAGGCATGGTTGCTGGTGCTCGATTGTTTGAAACACTATTCCATATGCCTTATGAAACTGCCTTATGGTTAGGTGCTTTTGCAACAATTGGCTATGTGTGTGTTGGTGGCTTCTTAGCAATCAGCTGGACGGATACTTTCCAAGCAGGTTTAATGATCTTCGCTTTATTGCTTCTTCCAATTGTGACATACATGTCATTAGGAATTGGCGCAGAAGAATTTACTGCTTTGGTAGAAACTGCTCGCCCACATGCTTACGACTTTGTCTCGAATCTAAGTTTTGTTGCGATCCTCTCAGCAGCAGCATGGGGCTTAGGCTATTTTGGTCAACCTCACATTCTTGTACGCTTCATGGCAGCTGACTCAGTAAAATCTATTCCAGCAGCTCGTCGCATCGGTATGACTTGGATGATTCTATGTTTAGCTGGTGCTGTTGGTTCAGGTTTCGTTGGTATCGCTTACTTCCAGCAACACCCAGAACTTGCTGCCGCGGTAGCAGGTAACCATGAAACAGTATTCATGGAACTCACAAAAATCTTATTCAACCCTTGGGTTGTAGGTGTAATCTTAGCTGCAATTCTATCTGCAATTATGAGTACGCTAAGTTGTCAGTTACTAGTATGTTCAAGTGCTTTGACTGAAGATTTATACAAAGGCTTTATCCGTAAAAATGCGTCTCAAAAAGAACTCGTTTGGATTGGTCGTGCAATGGTACTTGCAGTTGCATTACTTGCGCTGGTGTTAGCTCAAAACCCTGACAGTAAAGTTTTAGGTTTGGTTGCTTATGCTTGGGCTGGTTTCGGTGCAGCATTCGGTCCTTTGATTATTCTTTCATTGTTCTGGAAGCGTATGACATTGAACGGTGCACTTGTGGGTATGGTTGTCGGTGCAGTTACCGTGATTGTTTGGAAAAACTTCTTCGGTGAAACAGGCATCTACGAGATTATTCCAGGTTTCGCATTCGCATTTGTCAGCATCGTGGTTGTAAGTTTGCTTGGTAAAGCACCAAATGCAAATGTTACTAGCCGCTTTGAACAAGCTGAAGAAATCTATGCTAGAGACATGAAATAATTCTTCAAAAATTTAAGGGGCTTTAAAGCCCCTTTTTTTGATTCAAAATTTTGTCCTCGATTTGATTTTTATCTTCGAGCTATCCTTCACAACCTGCATCACGGGATAACTCCGTGTTTCTTTGACACCAGGTAACTGCCACAAAATCTGCCCTGCAATGCGGCGAAACTCCTCCATCCCGGCACTGCGCAATTTGATTAGAAAATCAAAGCCTCCACTCACCATATGGCATTCCACGATTTCAGGGTATTGCGTTACTGCATCAATAAAATCATCAAGTACGTTTGGGGTCGTTTTATCTAACAGTACCTCAACAAATACTAAAAAATTCGCATTAAGCTTCGCTGGATTAAGCTTTGCTTCATAGCCTAGAATAAATTCATCCTTTGTAAGCTTCTGCACACGAGCCATGACGGCTGTGGGAGATAGGTTCACTAATTCAGCTAATTTGCTGTTAGAAATTCTTCCATCTGTTTGAAGAATATCCAGAATTTTTAGATCTGTTCGATCTAATGTAGAAATAGGGCCATTCAACTGAATTTTCCTCTAAAAAATGGACTAAATATAGTGAGTTACTCGGGTTTTATTCTGTAATCATAAATTATCTAAACCTCTCTACTCAATATGTTCTAGAGATTGTTATTGGAATTTAGTATGAATACTTTGGATACTCCCGCACAAATGGACACAGCTCACAACGACGGTGGTTATATCACCGAATTTAAAGAAAAAAGTGAGTTTGAGCAACGCATTAATACAGCTTGGCGACGTGCTGAACCTGAAGCTGTCGCTGAACTTGCTGAAGCCGCAAACATCTCACCAGATCTCGATCAAAAAATTTATGAACTTGCATTTGATCTAGCGAATAATCTACGTGAACGCAAAAGTTCTGCTGGTAAAGCAGGTATCGTGCAAGGTTTACTTCAGGAGTTCTCACTTTCTTCTCAAGAAGGTGTGGCACTCATGTGTTTAGCAGAAGCATTGCTTCGTATTCCAGATACTGCGACACGTGATCTTTTGATTCGTGACAAAATCAACCAAGGCAACTGGAAAGAGCACGTAGGTCAAAGTAGCCTCATGTTCGTAAACGCTGCTGCTTGGGGTTTGATGTTAACTGGAAAGTTAATGGAAACTCCAAAACAAACAAGTTTATCGAGTGTATTAACGGGCTTATTAGCACGTAGTGGTCGCGGTATTATTCGTAAAGCGGTTGACGTCGCTATGCGTATGATGGGTGAACAGTTTGTTACTGGTGAAACTATTGAAGAAGCACTTGAACATGCTAAGCCACTTGAACATAAAGGTTTCCGTTACTCTTATGACATGTTAGGTGAAGCTGCGCTCACAGATCACGATGCTGAACGCTATTACAACGACTATACCCAAGCGATTCATGCGATTGGTAAAGCATCTAATGGTCGTGGCGTATATGATGGTCCTGGTATTTCTATCAAGCTTTCAGCATTGCATCCTCGTTACCAACGCTCGCAAATCAGTCGTGTTCACCATGAACTTTATAACAAAGTTTTCGAACTCGCATGTTTAGCTAAGCATTATGATATTGGTTTAAACATCGATGCTGAAGAATCGGAACGTTTAGAAATTTCTTTGGAAATGTTAGAGCGTCTATGCTTCGAACCTAAACTTGCAAACTGGAAAGGCATTGGCTTTGTTATCCAAGCCTACCAAAAGCGTTGTTTCTTCGTTGTCGATTACATCATTGATCTTGCAAAACGCAGTAACAAACGTCTGATGATTCGCCTAGTGAAAGGTGCATATTGGGATAGCGAAATTAAAAAAGCTCAAATTGAAGGTATGACTGACTACCCTGTGTTCACACGTAAAGTGCATACAGATTTGTCATACATTGCTTGTGCGAAAAAACTTCTTGCTGCACCTGATCAAGTGTATCCGCAATTTGCAACACACAATGCACAGTCACTTGCAACGATCTACAATCTAGCTGATCCAAGCAAATACTATCCTGGTCAATATGAATTCCAATGCTTACATGGCATGGGTGAACCACTGTATGAACAAGTTGTGGGTTCAAAAGAAGACGGTAAACTTGGTATTCCATGTCGCGTGTATGCGCCAGTTGGTAATCATGAAACTCTATTGGCTTACTTAGTTCGTCGTTTACTTGAAAATGGTGCAAACACTTCATTTGTAAACCGCATTGCAGATAAAACATTGAAAGTAGATGATTTAATTCAATCACCTATCAAAGATATTCAAACTGCTGCAAAAGAAGAAGGTCAGCTTGGTTTAAAACATCCTGCTATTCCTCTTCCGCATGATTTATATCCGTTGCGTCCAAACTCAAATGGTTTCGATTTAAACAACGACACACCGCTTGCAGACTTAGATGCTACAGCCCAAAAGTTTCGTAATCACGTGTGGAAAAGCGTACCATTACTTGGATTTGAATCAACAGTCCATGATCAAAGTAATGCTCTTGCAATTACAAACCCTGCACAAAATAGTGAAATCGTAGGTTATGTAAACGAGGCAACCAGCGCTGATGTACAACTTGCACTAGAAGCAGCAGTACAAGCAGAGCAAAGTTGGGCTGCGACAAATAAAACTGAACGAGCAGCTTGCTTAAAACGCGCTGCGGATTTGATGGAAGCTCGCATCCAAGAATTGATGGTATTACTTTGCCGTGAAAGTGGTAAAACCTATGCCAATGCGATTGCAGAAGTACGTGAAGCAGTAGACTTCTTACGTTACTACGCAACTCAAATTGAAAACTTACCTGCAAATGCACAAGTGAAGCCATTAGGTACAGTTTTGTGTATCAGCCCATGGAACTTCCCTCTTGCGATTTTCTCGGGTCAGATTGCAGCTGCGTTAGTAAGCGGCAACTGTGTGATTGCAAAACCAGCTGATCAAACTCCATTGATTGCAGCTCAAGCAGTTCAAATGCTTTGGGAAGCTGGTGTACCACGTGGTGCGGTTCAACTTTTACCTGGTCGCGGTGAAACAGTTGGCGCGCAATTGAGCCAAGATGATCGTATCCAAGGCATCATGTTTACAGGTTCTACAGAAGTTGCAAAAATCTTGCAAAAAACTGTGGCAAAACGCTTATCTCCGAATGGTCAACCAATTCCGTTAATCGCGGAAACAGGTGGTCAAAATGCCATGATCGTTGATTCATCTGCATTAACCGAACAAGTCGTATTGGATGTGGTAAGTTCTGCATTTGATAGTGCAGGTCAACGTTGTTCTGCTCTTCGTATCTTATGTGTTCAAGAAGATAGTGCTGCAACAGTTGTGAAAATGTTGAAAGGTGCAATGAAACAGTTGATCGTAGGTAATCCTGCTATCTTAAAAACTGATATTGGACCAGTAATTGATACTGAAGCAAAACAAACCATTGATAATCACATTCAAAAGATGAAATCAAAGGGCTACCCTGTTCATCAATTGATGTTTAACGATGCTGTAAGCCAACAAGCACTTGCTCAAGGTACATTTGTTCCACCAACAGCGATCGAATTACCAAATCTTGATGATTTAGAGCGTGAAGTATTTGGTCCAGTGTTGCATATCATCACGTATAAGTATGGTGAACTTGAGCAATTGATCGATCGCATCAATGCAAAAGGTTACGGCTTAACGATGGGTCTACACACACGTATTGATGAAACGATTAATACTGTCATCCAACGCGCAGAAGTAGGCAACTTATATATCAACCGTAATATCGTTGGTGCAGTTGTTGGCGTGCAACCCTTTGGTGGTGAAGGCTTATCTGGTACAGGTCCTAAAGCAGGCGGTCCATTATATATGTATCGTTTGATGGAACATTGTTCTGAAAAAGTCTTAGCAACACCATTTGCTGTTAAATCAGAAGTTTCAACTTTTGAAGCAGTTTCAAATGTTGCTTACCAAAACTTATTAACTTGGGCTAAGCAAAATATGCCTCAAGCAATTCCAACGATTCCTGCATTTGGCGTTGGTAAATTCTATGAGTTGCAAGGTCCTACTGGTGAAAGTAACCAATACATTATCTTACCTCGTCATCGTGTGCTTTCTATCGCAAATGATGAAGCGAGCCAGTTACAGCAGTTACTAGCGATTTTCGCAGTAAGCAGTACTGCTGCTGTTACTAAAGATAATGCTTTCTTGGCTAAGCATCAGAAATCTTTACCAAAAGATGTGTTAGCAGCAATTAAAGTGATTTCAGACATCGAAAAAGATGCTTTTGATGCTGTTTTACATCATGGTTCAGTTGAACAATTAACTGAACTGCAAACGAAAATTGCGAACCGTTCTGGAGCAATCGTGGGCATTACTCATCTCAAGACAGATGAGCAGATTCCTCTAGAACGTCTAGTCATTGAACGAGCTATTAGTGTAAATACCGCTGCTGCCGGCGGTAATGCGAGTTTAATGACTTTATCTGAAGACTAATTTAAGTCTCTTGCGGAACTTCAGTCGTTCCTCATCCCAGCCCGAACCATGTTCTACATGGTTCGGGTTTTTATTTTCTAATTTTAAGACAAATGGTTTTTACAAAAATTTCCACACCATCATGTAATGAAACCAATTCGTTTAAATCAGGGATAATCATAATTTCCCTGCACCTTTTACTGCTTTTTTTGATACCATTCCCCTTTAGTTTTTACCTACAGTTTTCTTTTTATGACCGTATCTTACCAACAGCAACTTCAAGAGAAAGTTGAACGAATCACCGCACAATTTGCACCGTTCAATCCCCCTGCTTTAGAAGTATTTCAATCACCTGAGCAACATTTTCGTATGCGTGCGGAATTCCGTATTTGGCACACTGAAGATGATTTGTTTTATGCCATGTTTGAACGTGCTGAAGATGGTAAGCAAAAAGCTGTTATTCGTATCGATGATTTCCCGATTGCTGATAGCAGTATCAATAATTTAATGCCACTACTACTAGAAGAATTAAAAGCAACTCCGATTCTTTCGCAACGTATTTTTGAAGCAGATTTCCTATCCACTTTAAGTGGCGAAATGTTGGTAACGCTGATTTACCATCGCCGTTTGGATGCAGAATGGGAAAGTGCAGCAAAAGCACTTGCTGATAAATTAAATATTAAAATTATGGGACGTAGCCGCGGTCAAAAGGTCATTATTGGAGATGATTACGTTGTTGAACAACTTAATGTTCATGGACGTACTTTCAAATACAAACAAATTGAAAGCAGCTTTACCCAGCCTAATGCTCAAGTCTGCCAACATATGCTTGAATGGGCTTGTGATGCTGCGGAAGGTGCTCAAAAAGATTTACTAGAACTGTATTGCGGTAATGGTAACTTTACTCTACCACTGTCTCTGAAATTTAAACGCGTTCTTGCAACTGAACTTGCTAAATCATCAGTTCATGCAGCGCAATGGAATATTGAGCAGAATCAAATTGATAATATTCAAGTAGCACGTTTATCAGCTGAAGAATTTACCCAAGCCTATCAAGGTGAACGTACATTTAGACGTTTATTAGAAGCTGAAATTGATATTCAAAGCTATGACTTTGACACTGTATTTGTTGATCCACCACGCGCAGGCATTGATGACGAAACGCTCAAGCTGTTACAAGGTTTTGAACGTGTTATCTACATATCTTGCAACCCAGACACGCTACACGATAACTTAAAAATATTGACACAAACACACCGCATTCAGAAGTTTGCTATGTTTGATCAATTCCCTTTTACACATCATGTTGAGTCTGGTGTATTACTTGAAAAAATTTAAACAAACTATTTCAATGTAAGCATTTTTAATAGAGAGTTTTTATAACTCTCTATTTTTTATTTAAGTTTTTTTATAAAAATCTTTGAAATATCAACGGTCAAGTCATTAAGTTGTCATAATTTCGTTAATAACGTTAAAAATCATCGAAAAAATTGAAGTTCAACTGCTGCTTTTATCACTTATGCTGACTTGTATTTTATTTTAAAGTGACTATATTTCGATCTATGTTAGGTTGTATATGAAGGCTCTATGAGTTTTTGGCAAAAATTGTTGAATGCTGATCAACAATATAACGAACACAAGAATCAAACCTCTTGTGTTGAAAATGATTGCTCTTGCAAATCAAATGAACAACTTCTTGAGGCTTTAGTAAAAGCTACAGATGAAGATGTGATTAAAGGCATCAAAAAAGTCCTGATTTCTCGTGGTTATAGTCGTAAAGAATTACTTGCGATGATCAACCCACCAATCCAATAAAAATAATACCCTAATCTTTTCTGAACGAGAGGATTAGGGTTCTATAACTTACAATTCTTTTGATGTGTTAATCCAACGATTGGTCCTAAATTATATTTTATATCATTACGTTGAATGTCTTTTAAATACAAGCTAGAAATCGATCCATCTAAATACAAAGCTTCATCTACTCTCAACTGCTGTTTAAAGAACTTTGCAAACTGATAAAAATTTATACGCTGTTCTGAAATCACGAAATATAAATGATCATCCCGCACCCCAACACCATTACGAATTTTTAAAGAATTTGAATCCTTTATAAATTGAGAATTTATTAGTCCTTTATGCACCAACATTGGTCCTGATTGTGTCGCGAAATTTGCTGTAAAGTTTGCTCTCTTATAGTCTGCTGTTGAATGAATGACAGCACCATGATCATTCCACGCTACGACACCATTTGGTTGCATAAAAAAATTACCAAAACCTGTTGATTCATTTAATTCAGAAAGCTTTTTCTTTTTTTCTATATACAACCCCACAGGCTCAAAGTTGGGATGATACATCCCAGCATTCATCGCAAAACGTAATTCTTTACATGCAGCTAAGTCGCTTTGAATATTCGAAAACTTTTGATAGAAATCACCTGTTCGAGGATTTTTTAAAAATAATTGCAAATCCTTTAAGTCATCGACCTTTATCACTTCAAATAGAACATCCTCGAATTTCATACTTTGATATTCAAATGCAAAAACTGTGGTAGCTTGAAATACCATACTTGATAGTAATAGACATCGATTCAACAACAATTTCAAATTCCTCAACATCACAAAAGCACCTACTTTAGAATATAACCTCAATTTAGATGACAGATACAAACTCAACACATATTCACATGATTGATTGATGAAATATGCTCGATAGATTCATCTTTTTTCACTAAAATAGCTAGGTAAAATGCAATATTCTTGAATAGGCATGCAGCAGAAACATCAACGTTTTTATCTTGGCGCTCATCTCATCGTCAAACACTTTGGTTATAGCCATCATGGCATCTATGCAGGTCGTGGAAGAGTTATTCACTACTCAGGCTTTGCACATATTTTCAAAAAACATCCTATTGAAATAACGACACTAGAACGTTTTGCTCGTGATAAGCCTATTCATATTCGTTATTATGAATCACCGAAATATAAAGCTAAGGTTGTTGTACGTCGCATGCGATCACGTATGCATGAAAATCACTACCATTTGATTATCAATAATTGTGAACACCTTTGCACATGGGCGATTACAGGTATTGAATCCAGTACGCAAGTTGAAAGGATGCAACGGCGTATTGCTACGATTGGTTATGTTAGCTCTTTAATGAGTTATATGAATAGCCTGATGCTTACAATTGCTACAGCCTGCTTTGCGATCGTTTTATACATAAAAATCATGATTCGCCGTCAAGCGAAAAAATCTCTTCCAGCATACTTACTTTTAAAAGAAAAACATGCAAAAAAGTAATGTGGATTTTCAATAAGTTACTAATCTAAAAGTAATTCTTCGCAATCCAATCTACTGTTGTCTTTGCCAAATTGCATACAAATCTGAGCAGTGATTCGATTTTAATTGAGTAAACTCTAAACCCTCTTGAAACTGAGGTTCAACTCTCAATAATTCGGCAATTTTCGCAGTTGATAAACCAAATGGTTCAGCATCCGTATTGGAGAATGCAAAAAATACTTTTGAAATACCAGCCATTCTTATTGCAGCTAGACACATTGGACAAGGTTGCCCACTTGCATAAACCCTAGAATCTTCTAAATTTGGAGTAGATAATAAACGACCTGCTTCTCGTAATGCGAGCAGTTCAGCATGTGCTGTCGGATCATTCGTCAACTTAATCTGATTTACACCTGTTGAAATGATCTCATTATTTTTTACAACCAAAGCAGCAAATGGTCGACCGCCTCGTTTTACATTTTCTAGTGCTAAATCGACGGCCTGTTGTATGAATTTCTGATTATCCATCCTGTCCTACCTTGAAAATAATATTTGTGCTGTGCATTCAAATATTGGAAATACATCGATACTTGCATCTTAAGTTAATCTTAAAAATAAGGCTATACACCTTAACTCTCGCACCCAAAACACAGTATATTTCACATAATATTTTACTTTTTATATCACAAGCTATATATTGATTAGCAAATTTCATATCCAATCTACATCGAGGATTTTATGTTGGAGATAGCAGTAATCTGATAACCATATTTCAATGAAAATTTGAAATGGGTTATCAACGCGAATTTTTCAGGCTTCATGCCTATCTTTGCTTTTGATTACTTAATATCTGGATTCCAACATGAACCTATCCAAGTCTGAACAAAGGACTTTACACGTCTTAGCAAAAGGCGGAAAAATCGTAAAACTCAAAAATGAATCAGGACAACTCATTGCTGTAGAATGTTATAGCCGTGAAGGTTTTGTATTATCTGATTGCACACTCGATGTTTTTCGAAAACTTAAGAAGAAAAGATTGATCAAATCACAGGAAGGTCAACCCTATCAAATCAATTTGAATGGGCTTAGAAACGTACGGCCTCAACTCGATAATCAATAAACATCCTTAATCATCATCTGATGAAGCAATAACATGATTTTGCTTCATCAGTGATTTAAAAAAATACTAGGTAACTAAAATGAACATTCGAATCCGTAATGAACAGAACACTGACATCCAAGCCATTTTTGATTTAACACAATCAGCATTCTCACATGTTGAATATTCAAGCCACACTGAACAATTCATTGTAAATGCGCTGAGAGAAAACAATCAGTTAACCCTTTCTTTAATCGCTGAAATTAACAATCAAGTTGTTGGGCATATTGCCTTTTCACCCGTCTCTATTTCAGATGGTGCGACAGATTGGTATGGTTTAGGTCCTATTTCAGTTCTACCTGAATATCAAGCAAATGGTATAGGCTCTCAACTTATCAAAGAAGGTTTGAATAAGATCAAGGCACTAAATGCAAAAGGATGCGTATTACTCGGCGATCCTAATTATTATGGAAAATTTGGCTTTAAGGCTGATGCTAGATTGATCCTAGAAGATGTTCCAGCAGACTATTTTCAAATTCTTGCTTTTACCGACCACATACCAAGTGGTTTTGTCACTTATTCAGAAGCATTTAATGCTACCACATAGTCATTTTCTCTAGATAATGAGCAAATAAAAAAGCTCACGGCTATTGAGCGTGAGCTTTTTTGAAGTTTGAGTACTTCGATATTACTTAGCAGCAGTTGCTTCAGTTGTAATATTTACAGTGATCTTATCACCTACATTCGGAACATAGTTTCCGATACCAAATGCAGAACGATCAAATGAAGTCGTTGCATTAAATCCAATTGCAGGTACTTTAGCCATTGGATGCTCACCTTGTTTATTCAGCACAGCATCTAAAACTACAGGTTTAGTCACACCTTTAACGGTTAAGTTACCCGTAATTTTGAAGTGTTTCTTGTCTTTAGTTTCTACTTTAGTACTTTTAAAAGTGATATTCGGATATTTAGCTGCGTTAAACCAAGCTTCTTCTTGGAACTCTTTATCCAAAGCAGGAACATTTGTATTCACACTGCTGATTGGAATAATCACATCTACAGAAGAGTTTGATGGTTTAGCATTATCAACTTTAATCACGCCTTGAATATCAGTGAAATTCGCGCTCGGAGTTGAAAAACCAAAGTGATTCCAGCTAAACACTGTTGCTGTATGTGTTGGATCAATTTTATAGTCCACAGGCGCAGCTAAAGTTACAGAACTTGCGATGGCAACGGCTAAACCTAAGCTTAATGTTTTAAATTGCATTTTTCGTATCCTTGTTTGGTATAGGCAATAGTGTATACATCAAGTATTTTTATTCATTATTCTTTATAAAACGATATGTTTCATCCGTGCAACAATAAAAGGGTTACAGCGCGTATTAAACTCAATATGATTATACAGATTCGATACTAGACAATTGGATAGTTCATTCGTATTCTCGATTGATCTATGATTTTTTTAATTTTAAAAGATTCACAACAAGGTAAATCATGACTTATTCTACCCAAGCACTCAGCACATCAACTCCCTATCGCGTTACACTGACGAACTCTTCTGGGCACACTTGGTATTCTGATGAACCTGCAGATAAAGGCGGTCAAGATACTGCACCAAATCCAATACAATTATTATTATCTGCTCTGGGCGCGTGTACGACGATCACCTTAGAAATGTACGCCAATCACAAAGGAATTAAACTTGAACAAGTTCAAGTAGATCTTTCATTGAATCCAAATGGTCAACCAGAGTCTGCTCAAAACAACATTGAGCGTAAGATTGTGCTTAAAGGTGAATTTACCGAAGATCAGCACAAACGTCTGTTAAAGGTAGCAGAAAGCTGCCCTGTTCATAAATTATTGACGTCGAATATTTCAATTCAAACTGAACTTAGCATTTAATTTCAATCACAAAAAAAGCGCCCTAATCAGGACGCTTTTTTAACTCTTAATTCAATTAAGCAGTCAACTCTTTAACAGCAGCAACAACCGCTTCAGTGGTGATACCGAAGAATTGGAACAAGTCTTTTGCTGGAGCAGATTCGCCATAGGTGGTCATACCGATCACTTTACCGTCTAAACCAACAAACTTCCACCAATAATCCACATGGGCAGCTTCAACTGCTACACGTGCACGGATATGTGCTGGTAATACCGCTTCACGGTAAGCAGCATCTTGCTTCATGAATTCTTCAGCACATGGCATAGACACAACACGCACACCTTCAAGCTGTGCATATGCCTCCATCGCCAATGAAACTTCTGAACCAGTCGCAATGATGATTGCCTTCAACTCACCTTTCTCTTCAGCAAGTACATAACCACCTTTTGCAACGTTTTGAATTTGAGCTTCATTACGCGCTTGGAATGGCAAGTTTTGACGAGAGAAAATTAATGCTGTTGGACCTTCTTTGCGCTGAAGAGCGGATTTCCAAGAAACAGCCGCTTCAACCGTATCACATGGACGCCATGTATTTAAATTCGGCGTACCACGTAATGATGCAATTTGCTCAATTGGCTGATGTGTTGGACCATCTTCACCTAAACCGATTGAATCATGTGTATATACATGAATTACGCGTTGCTTCATTAATGCAGACATACGTACCGCATTGCGCGCATATTCCATAAACATTAAGAATGTTGCAACGTAAGGAACAAAACCACCGTGTAAAGCTACACCGTTTGCAATTGCGGTCATACCGAATTCACGGACGCCGTAATAAACGTAGTTACCCGCAGGATTGTCTTGTACGCCTTGGCAACCTTTCCAAAGTGTTAAGTTAGAACCAGCCAAGTCAGCCGAACCACCTAATAATTCAGGCAGTAATGGACCAAACGCTTGTAACGTATTTTGGCTTGCTTTACGAGTTGCAATTGTTTCAGCTTTTGCATTTGTTTCAGCAATGAATGCATCTGCTTGTGCAGCAAATTCTGCAGGTAAGTCACCGTTGATACGACGTAACAATTCAGCTGCTTCAGTTGGATATTTTGCTTGGTATTGTGCAAACAATTCATTCCAAGCGGCTTCAGAAGTTTGACCCTTAGCTTTTGCATCCCAAGCTGCATATACATCTTCCGGAATAACAAACGCTTCTTCTTTCCAACCTAATGCTTCACGTGTTAAAGCGATTTCGTCTTTACCAAGTGGCGCGCCGTGGCAGTCTTCTTTACCTTGTTTATTCGGAGAACCTAAACCAATAATCGTTTTACAGATAATGATCGTTGGTTTATTGCTTTCAGCTTTCGCTTCAACAGTTGCTTGACGAATCGCATCAGCGTCATGCCCGTCTACACGAAGCACTTGCCAGCCATAAGCTTTGAAACGTTGCTCAGTATCATCACTAAACCAACCTTCCACTTCACCATCGATTGAAATCCCGTTGTCATCGTAGTAAGCAATCAACTTACCAAGACCTAAAGTACCTGCAAGTGAACATACTTCGTGCGAAATACCTTCCATCAAGCAGCCATCACCTAGGAAACAGTACGTGAAGTGATCAACAACATCTAAACCGTCTTTGTTGAACTGAGCAGCTAACGTTTTTTCAGCTAAAGCAAAACCTACTGCATTCGCAATACCCTGACCTAATGGACCAGTTGTTGTTTCAATACCAGGTGCATATCCATATTCAGGATGACCAGGAGTTTTAGAGTGTAATTGGCGGAATTGCTTTAAATCTTCAATAGACAAATCATAACCAGTCAAATGCAATAATGCATATTGCAACATTGAGCCATGACCATTTGACAATACAAAACGGTCACGGTTCGCCCATTGTGGGTTTGTTGGGTTATGATTTAAAAATTCGCGCCAAACTACGTCAGCGATATCTGCCATCCCCATTGGAGCACCAGGATGCCCTGAGTTTGCTTGTTGCACAGCATCCATAGCCAAGACACGAATTGCATTTGCAATACGACGTTCATTTAAAGGGGTTGTCATAAGTCAGAATCCGATTAAATCAATAAGATGAGAGAAGATGAGAAATCATCTTTCAAAAACTGCGACTATTGTCTTAAAAAAACAAGATGGGGTAAAGTGCAATACACGATATTTCTTATATTTTGATCATTCAAATACAATTCTTTATGCAAATGTTCACCGTGTAAACAACATGTAAAATACAATCAGTCAAATATGAAAATTTACAATTCAGAAAAACTTTATTAATTAAAGCATTAATATTAGTTTTACTTATACACATATCAATAAAAACATGATGAAAATGAAATAATTTCATGCTTTTTAGTCAGCTTGTGCTAGTCCTATACGCCAAGTCGATGTAACATACTCTGTCTTTTTGAAAATAACCATGATAGGACGTTCATGCGCGAGTATGCTGTTTTTACTTCAGAATCTGTAAGCGAAGGTCATCCAGACAAAATGGCTGACCAAATTAGTGATGCTATTTTAGATGCAATCCTAAAAGAAGACCCGTATGCGCGTGTCGCTTGTGAAACATTAGTAAAAACAGGCGCTGTTGTTCTTGCTGGTGAAATTACGACTACAGCAAACGTGGACTTTGAAGCGATTGTACGTCAAACAGTTAACGGAATCGGTTATCATCATTCTGATTTAGGTTTTGATGGCTCTACATGTGCTGTCATCAACATGATTGGTAAGCAGTCACCTGAGATTGCTCAAGGTGTTGACCGTCAAAAACCAGAAGATCAAGGTGCTGGTGACCAAGGCTTGATGTTCGGTTACGCAAGCCGTGAGACAGATGTTCTTATGCCTGCGCCTATTTCATACGCTCATCGCCTCATGGAACGTCAAGCAGAATTACGTCGTTCAGGTGCTTTACCTTGGTTACGTCCAGATGCAAAAAGCCAAGTTACATTTGCTTATGAAAATGGTATGCCAGTTCGTTTAGATGCAGTTGTATTATCAACTCAGCACGATCCTGAAATCAGCCAAGCTCAGTTAAAAGAAGCAATTATCGAAGAAATTATTAAACCAATTATTCCTGCTGAAATGTTTCATGCTGAAACCAAGTTCCACATCAATCCTACAGGTATGTTTGTGATTGGTGGTCCTGTAGGTGACTGTGGTTTAACTGGTCGTAAAATTATTGTTGATACATACGGTGGTATGGCTCGTCATGGTGGTGGTGCTTTCTCTGGTAAAGACCCATCAAAAGTAGACCGCTCTGCAGCTTATGCTGGACGTTATGTTGCGAAAAATATCGTTGCTGCAGGTCTTGCTGACAAATGTGAAATTCAAGTGAGTTATGCAATTGGTGTTGCAGAACCAACTTCTATTTCAATTAATACATTTAATACAGGCAAAGTATCAGATGAGCTTATTGTTCAGCTAGTACGTGAACATTTTGACTTACGTCCGTATGGTATTACACGTATGTTGAATCTAATTCAACCGATGTATAAACAAACTGCAGCATATGGTCACTTCGGTCGCGAAGGTTCTGACACTGCATTTACATGGGAAAAGACAGATAAAGTTCAGATCCTTAAGGATGCTGCTGGACTTTAAACCCACACATAAAAAAGCTCGCATGATGCGAGCTTTTTTTATTCCCCAATTTTTAATTTCCAGAATTCATATTGTCTTGCTTTAGAACTTCAAAAATAGACGTATTTTGAACAGGCTGTTCTTCTTGATGATGTTGCGAATACATATGCGCAAGCTTCACAATAACAACTACAGCCAAACATGCTGCCACACAAAACATCCAAAGCCCATAAGGACTCCTAATGTGTTGCGAACCGCAATGTGGACACTCTTTATCAGTTGAAGCAACAACCTTGTCACAGCATGCACAATGATATTGATATAACATCATTTTTTCCTCCCGATTGTTATTTTTTATTTTCTTTTTACAACAATTTTTACCGTCGCACTTTTATCCTATGAGAAATAAATTAAGATTTCAATCTTGATTTATGACCGTACCAGCTCATTTAACAAAAAAAATATGTCATTTTTATGAAATCATTACAATCGAGGTAAATTCAGTAATTAGGTATTATTTTGATCTTTCACATAATTTTGCTAAAATATTGGGCTAGGATCAAAGAGTAAATATCATGACTCAATTAATTACTAAAGGTGGATTTCGCGAACGAGCAAATCGCAGTAGAAAATACAAACAATCAGAAAATCAAGTTACGACATTAGCTCCGACACAATATAAAAAAACTGCTGAAACACAAAATCTATCTGAAAATTTAGAACAAAGCACAGATACAGATACAAGCAAACAAAAATAAAAAAGCACGCTTTAGAAGAGCGTGCTTTTTTTAAAAATTACAACTTAGTTTACATCTTTAAATTCGATTTTCTTTTGATCTGGTTTCACTTCTCTCGCTTCACCATCAATAATGGTTGAATCGCGGTATTGACCACCGCCCTGTTGATTTTGCATTTCTTGCATTTGGCGCATCAAATCAGCAAAAGGATTTTGTCCAGCAGCTCCGCCGCCTCCCATACCACCCATCATTTGATCCATCATCGCTTGCTGACGTTTGGCCATTGTTTTCATCAAAGCATTACGAAAAGCTGTTTGTACAGAAGGAATCAACACCAATAAAGCAAGTACATCAGAAATTAATCCTGGAATCATTAAAAAGAAACCAGACATTGCTAATGCAAGTTTCTTAGTAACAGCAGGATCTGCACCTAATTGCCCTGTCATTTGCATCTGCTGCAATTGAGGCATGATATTAGCAGTACTATATCGAAAAAGGTTTAAACCAATAAAGAAAGCAAGCACAAACCAGAAGAAGACATACCACATACTTCCAACGAGGTCACCCACGCCAATCCATACTAAAACCTCAGCAATAGTACCTAAAACCACGATAAGAAGTAGATTCATCTCAAATCTCAAAAAATAAAAACTTGTGTCAGTTCAATTGATCATTCTTACATATTAATCAATACGAACTCAATAAATTAAGATATGGGTACAATTTCGAATTTATCAAGTTTTACGGCTTACCCTATTTTCAGAAACACTCTCATCTGAAGACATTCAAGATGAGAGCTTATAATTTTTATAAATGTTAGCCACAGCTCGCATTTAAGATTTTCTTAGAGCTTGGGTCTATCGTAACAGTAACTCGATTTTCACGATAATCCATTGTTACGGGCTGATTTGGTGCAACTGTGCGAACAATTTCTGATTGAGTTTTTTGTTTAATTTGTTGATCACTTAACCTAGACTGACCAATTAATTTTTGAGCCTCTTCCGCATCGCATTTAGGTTGATTTGCTCTAAAAAGCTCCCACTCTTCTACAACTTTACCATTCGGAAATTTACAGTATCCGACCTGACCATTCGCTTCATTTCTAATTTCTAATTGCCCACCTTGCTCTATACAATATTGGCTGGCTGGATTAGGCATACCAATTTTAGGAGGTGACACATCTTTATTTGGAGTAGATGAGCATGCTGATATTGAAAGGAATACCGTACTGATGATGAATAACTTTTTCATGAAAATAAATTCTTATGTGTAAAAAATTAAAGATATCAAAAAAATTTACAAATTATGTCGATGATTTGAAACAGAAAAATAATTTGAATATTTGTAGAATGTTAGCTTAACAATACAACTTATTAAAAAAAATATACTTTAGATGTATTTATGATCTATGCCATTCAAAGATCATTCTTATCAGGCTAAAGTTTCTAAATTATCTCTACTGGATAATGATGTATTCAAGCCTAATCGCCTGATCAACCAAATAATGCGTTTTTATTTTATAAAAAAAAGGCCGAGTATTAATCCACTCATCCATCTCTAGAAGTGCAAGTGTGTAACCAGCAATAGCAGAAAAATCTTTTGTTTCTATGGCATCCATAGGCTTATCCTTTTTTATAAAGCCTATCACATAGCAAACACGGTCAGGAAGATAAAATTTTCCCTCAACAGTCACTTTCATAACGCATAAAAAAGCACCCTTAGGTGCTTTTTAATTACAAACTTGTTACTAGCAAGACAACAAAGCTAAATAACAATGTCCCTAATGATCTTTTACACTGCACGTGAACTTCATGTTCAAACCCTTGAGTGTATTGCTCTATGTTATCCATAACCGCATGCTCATCAAATGTACGCTAATCTTTAATCTGCCGAAATAATCGTCGAATTGAAATTAGCAAAAAGTCGTAGAGCATGCAATAATTTTTACCATTGGGCTTAAACAATTAATTTAGCAGAAGAAGAAATTTGATAGATTTATGGTTTTTTACCATAAAAAAAGCCCACCAAAGTGAGCTTTTTTCTGCGGCATACTATTAGTTTTGAGCAACTACAGTAATACCAGTTGCTTGTGGGCCTTTTTTGCCTTGAGCAACAGTAAATGACACGCGTTGTCCTTCATGAAGAACTTTGAAACCATTGCTTTGGATTTCGCTAAAATGAGCAAAAACATCTTGTCCAGAATCAGCATGGATGAAACCAAAACCTTTAGTTTCGTTGAACCATTTAACTGTACCAGTCGCAGTGTTAGACATATCTTTAACCTATTTAAAAAATTCGGGATGCTTAGCAGCAAATAACTTGGAGTAATAAAACTTTGAGACTAAAATCTGATAAAACGAGAGGTTTAACTAAACTACGAAATTAAAGATTTGCTGAATCAACAGTGTTATTCTTCTAGTTAAGAACCACTATACACGAGTTTGCTTTTTACAAGCAATAAATATCTGCTTATTTATATAGATAATTTTCAATTATTATTTATAAAATTAGATTTTTTATATTTAACTATTGAATTATAAGGATTTTATATTAATAAAAAACTAAAAAAACAATTGTAACTAAGGGGATAATCCAATAAAGCCCAACCTAAAAATGTAACAATATTTCTATGTTAGGCTCAAATATGACTAATTTAGTCGATACAACTGGTTTGGTGATGTATAAAAACTTCTACCATCAAGATTAAATTCAATTTCTTGACCAGATTGTAAAAGGATTTTTTTTCCTACCTCAACCCATTTAAAGCCATTAAGCGTGCTTTGCTGACGTTTGAGGGGAATAATTTGTACATTAATTTCATTGCCATTTGTGGCAGTGGCAATATGCCATTCATTGATAATTTTCAAAACTTAAATACTCATGACTGAGCTCAAGTGACAACTTGGATTTACTACAACACTAGGTAAGGAAACAGAGCATAACTAGGATTTAATAATAATTTTAGCTTTTTAGGTTTATTTCAGCTAACTCGTTACTGTTTAAGAAAACAACAACGTTTTTATAGATCACAGAGCAAAATAAATTGGATGCGGGGGTTGGATTTGAACCAACGACCTTCGGGTTATGAGCCCGACGAGCTACCAGACTGCTCCACCCCGCATCAGCGAGTTAGCTTTATACGCCCTTAGCTAATTTAATGCAAACTTTTTCTCCATAAATCTTTAAAAACTAAAATACTTGCTCATATTTAATACAAAAAAGGAAATTTTTTACGTCATTCAAATAATTCAAACAAATTTTTTAAATCACACTCCTACTAGTCAAAATCTTTTAAATCGACTCTTTAAATGACTGAAATTTTTATCCAACAAAAAATTGTACAAGGCAAAAGGCTATATGTAACAATATCAACATTCTTTTATTTTTATAGTGCTGCATGTCACTCATTATTGGTATTGATCCTGGTTCACGCTTAACAGGTTACGGAATTATTGAAAAGGACGGTAATATGCTACGCTTTGTCGATGCGGGCACCATTCGTACAGAAACACAAGAAATGCCTGAGCGTTTAAAAAGAATTTTCGCTGGTATTGAGCGTATCGTTAAATTTCACGGTCCTACCGAAGCTGCTGTTGAACAAGTATTTATGGCTCAAAATCCTGATTCAGCTTTGAAACTCGGTCAGGCACGCGGTGCTGCGATTGCCGCCTTGGTGAATTTAGACTTACAAGTAGCTGAATACACAGCACGTCAGATTAAACAGTCTGTGGTTGGTTATGGTGCAGCCGAAAAAGAACAAGTCCAAATGATGGTGATGAAACTACTTAACCTTACTATTCAACCGCAAGCCGATGCAGCCGATGCTCTAGCTGCTGCTATTTGCCATGCCCACGCTTCGGGAAGTATGAGCAAAATGGCTGTTTTAAATGCATTAGGCGGGATGGCTCGTGGACGCAGTCGTTCGAGTAGTAGAAGACGTTAAGATTTACTGATTTACAACTTGATAAATTACCTTCCCCATTTCATGTGCTTGCAAGCCTCTAATCCCTTGTTCAGCGAGTAAATCTCCTGCTTGTGCATGTAAGCTGACAATTTCATGTAATGCGACTTGCTCATGAAATTGCGCTTTTAGACTCGCAATCATGCCTGCCAGCACATCCCCCATTCCACCCGTTCCCATCCCCGCATTACCTTGAGTGCAAATCCATAATTGATCATCTAATGTCAGACTCCCTGCACCTTTAAGCACCCATTGTCCTGCATATTTTTGTTGTAGCTGATAAATCGCGGCAATTCGATCTTGTTCAATATCTGCTGCTTTACAACCCAACAAAGTTGCTGCCTCACCTGAATGTGGAGTTGCATAAACATGTGCACTTAATTGCTGCGGATATCGTGCCAAAAACCATAATCCATCAGCATCCAATACAACTTCTAAATGTGAATTTTTATTAAGTAAATCAAACCATAATTGATAGATATTTTCAGCCCATTCATCTCGTCCTAAACCCATTCCAAAACAGACTGCGTCGACTTGTGCTAATAAATGTTGAATAAGCCCTTGATCAAGCCCATTAATATCTCTCACCATAATATTAGGTGAACGCGCTAGAATTGCTTGATGATGTTTAGAATGGCAAACCACTGTAACTTTGCCTGCACCAGCATGAAAAGCAGCTTCAGCAGACATAATGACTGCCCCCCCCATATCGGCGTGTCCACCGACGACTAGCACATGTCCATAACTTCCTTTATGACCAAAGGCTTTGCGCTTCGGTAAAGCAATTCGTTCAGGAGATAAATAAGCAAGTGGTTTTAATTCTGCATCAATTGGGATCAAGCTGACTAAATGCAGTTTTCCCACATACTCCTTGCCTTGGCCTGTAAACAATCCAGCTTTATATCCCAATAGGGTAAAAGTTTGATCTGCTTCTGTTGAACAAGGTAAAGCCTGACCAGTATCAGCATGAATTCCACTAGGAATATCAACTGACACTTTGAAACCTGTTTGCAGATTATAGAGGTGAATAATATTTTGCCATTTTTGATCCAGCATTCGATTTAATCCGATCCCAAATAAAGCATCTATATGACAATCGAATATGGGTAAGTCTTGGTTTATCTCATGTTCAGACAATAAATAGTCAATTGTTTGTGTATCAACTTTTTGGCTTTGTGCGTAATGAAATGCCTGTTGTAAATCCTCAGAATGACCTAGCTCTGTAGCAAACATGGTTACTTTAAATCCCTGCTGCTTTAAAAATGCAGCTATATAATAGCCATCACCTGCATTATTGCCCTGACCACACCAGACCGCGATATGGTTAATTTTTTTAGCTAGAAATTGTTTATTTAAGTTTTGCGCTATTGTCCAAGCTGCTTGCTGCATTAAACCTAAAGAAGAATTCCGTTGAGCAAACCATCGACGCTCCCATGCTTGTATACTTTGACTATCATAAACTTTGCTATGGTAAACTGATCGGTGCATGATTTTCTCCTTATTATTGGTTTATGGCTTCCACTTCCTCATCTCACAACACTTCTCAAAAGATTGAGATTCAGCAGCTTGATCCTCAAGAACTTAAAACATGGATAAAAGCACAAGCTTTGGAATTGGGTTTTTCTGATTGTGTCATTGCCAAACCAGATGCTCAAGATCAAATTCCGAGATTTAAAGAATATTTAAAACGCGGCTATCATGCTGACATGCACTATTTAGAGGAAAACCTAGATAAACGAGCCGACCCAACTTTGCTCGTGCCAGGCACAAAAAGTATTATCTGTGTGCGTATGAACTATCTTGTAGCATCGCCAAAGCCCCGTTATGTACCATTTGAACCAAATTCAGCCATTATCGCACGTTATGCACGTGGTCGTGATTATCACAAAGTTATGCGTGGTCGACTTAAAACTTTAGCTACACGCATCAAAGAAAAAGTTGGAGATTTCGAATCACGTCCATTTGCTGATTCAGCACCAATTTTTGAAAAATCCCTTGCAGAAAGTGCAGGTATGGGTTGGACAGGTAAACATACTTTACTCATTCATAAAAAATCAGGTTCCTTTTTTGTTTTAGGTGAGTTATTTACTTCACTCGATCTACCTTTTGATCAACCTGCGACAGCACATTGTGGCTCATGTACAGCGTGTATTGATATCTGCCCTACACAAGCGATTGTTGAACCTTATATGTTAGATGCTCGAAAATGTATTGCATATCTAACCATTGAATATAAAGGCATAATCCCAGAAGAATACCGCGCTGGAATTGGTAATCGAATTTTTGGTTGTGATGATTGTCAGTTAATTTGCCCCTGGAATGGCTTTGCTAAAACAGCCACAATTCCTGATTTTGATCCAAGACATAGTTTAGACAATATTAGCTTGCTCGATATTTGGCAGTGGGATGAAGCTACATTTTTAGCCAATACTGAAGGCAGCCCTATACGTCGCACAGGGTATCAATCATTTAAACGTAATATTGCAATCGGACTTGGAAATGCGCCATACTCGAATGAAATCGTTGCTAAGTTGCAAGAGGCAAAACCTTGGCACGATGAGATTGTAAACGTACATATTGATTGGGCAATTCAACAACAATTGCGACAACCAATTGTCCATCACATAGAAAAATGATGTTTTTTGCCCTTTGGCTTTGGCATGATTTCTGTATGATTAATCTCAATCTTTGTAATCAATCATCATGGATATAACAATGACCCTACGTAATGACTGGACTCGTGATGAAATCCAAGCCTTATATGATCAACCTTTTTTAGATTTAGTATTTGAAGCACAACGCGTTCATCGTCAACATTTCCAAGCAAATACCATTCAAGTAAGCACACTACTTTCAATCAAAACAGGTAAATGTCCTGAAGACTGTAAGTATTGCTCTCAATCTGCTCATTACGATTCTAAATTAGAAGCGGAAAAACGCATTGCTGTTGATAAAGTTATTCGTGAAGCTATTTCAGCAAAAGAATCTGGTTCTTCACGTTTTTGTATGGGTGCTGCTTGGCGTAATCCACATGAACGTGATATGCCTTATGTTCTCGAAATGGTTCGTGAAGTAAAAGCATTAGGTTTAGAAACTTGCATGACTTTGGGGATGTTAAACCAATCTCAAGCAGAGCGCTTAAAAGATGCTGGTTTAGATTACTACAACCACAACCTTGATACTTCTCGTGAATATTATTCACACATCATCAGTACACGTAGTTTTGATGACCGTTTAAATACACTTGATCACGTGCGTCAGGCTGGGATGAAAGTTTGTAGTGGTGGGATTGTTGGTCTAGGTGAAACTCGTAATGACCGTATTGGTTTATTACATGAGCTTTCTACTATGCCCGTTCACCCTGAATCAGTACCAATTAACATGCTTGTTCCAATTGAAGGTACTCCGCTTGCAGATGTAGAAAAGTTAGATGTTACTGAATGGATTCGTACTATTGCTGTTGCACGTATTATTATGCCTCACAGTTATATCCGTTTATCTGCTGGACGTGAATCCCTCAGTGATTCTGATCAAGCCTTAGCATTTATGGCTGGAGCAAACTCTTTGTTCTCTGGTGATAAATTACTAACAACACCAAACACTGGTGAAGGTAAAGATCAAGTCTTATTTGCTAAATTAGGTTTAACTGCTGAAAAACCTAAACCAACGGTGGCAGAACTCTCTATAGATGCAATGAGTGCATAAAATATAAAAACCTTGTCAATCGACAAGGTTTTTTCTGTACTGTTGAGATTAGATCGAAGTAACTAAAATTCCATATTTTGCATTTAAAAACATGCCTTGACGAATAATGTCTACGCCAGCAGCATGCGTTACGGATAATTCCTGTGTATGTACATCAAAATGAAATGAATCAAAAATATCTTGATGTTGCATAAGCCAAAAAATTGTATTGGCAATATTTTCATCTACCGTATAAGTGTCAGAATTGAAGTCTTTATTCATGAGATTCAATATTTTCAACTAAATTAAAAATATCATAACGAATAAATTTACTTAAAACAGCTATATAAAAAAACACTTAACCAAAGGAGATTCATGGTTAAGTGTATCAAGAGGAATTTCTAGATTATGCAGCTTGAGGACTAATAAGACTTTGTCCTGACTTCAAGCTGATCATCGCTTTAGCATTAAACTCTAAGGTTAAAACATGGTTATCAAGATGAACATGATATGCGTGAATTAATGGCTGCTGCCCTTCATCTGTCTCAAGCATGTATTCATCGGCGATATTTAAAATACCTTCAAGATTTGTTGTACTCGAAGCTCGGTCATGACTGAACAAGTCGTAGATCGTTTGCAAGTTAAAGCTTGTGATCAATTCTTGAGGATGATTTTTAATATAACTTTCAAGAAATAAAACAAATTTATGAGCAAAAAAATAGTAGTTCGGTTTATGAGTATAAAGCATATTCATTGAAAACTCCTTAGCTGATTTTTTCATCTAATCATGACTAAAACACTAAGAATTGAATCTTAAAAAATTCTTAAAACAAGTTAGGTGTTTTTGTAATCTATGTAATTTTCCCCACCTATATTTAGATTTTTTAAAAATAAGCTGAACTGATTTTTTATAGTTATTGATAAGAAAAAATGAACACCTTGATCAAAAAACAACTAAATGATTTGATTTTAATCACAAAACTTAACAGTCACCCTGAGATTATTTAAATAAAATTCACTTAATAACGAAAGTTTATTAATAAAAACTAATAAATAAACAATAGGTTATTCAAATTATAACAATTGATAAATTTAAGTATTAAATTTATGTGACGAAGTTTGCATTTTTTATAATGAATGGTATATTTCGCGCATTACTTGTTCAGCGCAAGAATTTAACTGGAAAAGTAATCTAATTCAAACTTTTAGCTGATGTATTAGAGAAATCATTATGAAAAAACTTGCTTTGATCGCTGCACTTTCAGTTGTAGGCATCGCAAACGCTCAAGCTGCTGACGGCACAATTACAATCAATGGTCTAGTAACTGACAAAACTTGTACTATCAATACTCCTGCTGGTAAAGACTTTACTGTTACACTTCCAACAGTTTCTAGACAAACTTTAGCAAATGCTGGCGATGTTGCAGGTCGTACTCCATTCCAAATCAACTTAAAAGATTGTTCAGAAGGTAAAGTTGCAACTTACTTCGAACCAGGTGCAACTGTTGACTTCAACACTGGTCGCTTAATCAACCAAGCTACTGCTGGTGCTCAAAATGTTGATGTCCAATTATTAGGTAGTAACAACCAAGTGATTCCAGTTTTAGCTGCTGGCGCTAGCGGTGCTCAAGCTAACTCTCAATGGGTTGATGTTGTTGATGGCGGTACTGCCGACTTGAACTACTATGCTGAATACTACGCAACTGGTGCATCTACAGCTGGTGAAGTAACGACAAACGTTCAATATACAATTATTTATCAATAATTATTGATCGCTGAGTTTCTATGTTTCAGAACATAGAAACTCTTTAATTTTTATAATCTTCCGCTTTTTCAGAGAATGTAAAACATGTCATTTCACGGTTGTAATTTTTTGTCTGGCTTAGCACTCTGTTCGATGATTGCCACAGCTTCGCACGCAGAAATTGTTATTCATGGTACACGTGTCATTTATCCTTCTGATGCCCGTGAAGTAACATTACAACTTAGTAACAATGGCTCTAAACCTGCTCTGGTCCAAGCTTGGATTGATGAAGGTGATCCTAAAAGTACGCCTGATCAATCAAAAGTACCTTTCATGATTACACCACCTATTTCACGTGTTGAAGCGACAAAAAGTCAGACGCTCAGAATTACAGCTCTGCCAAATGCCTCTACGTTAAATCAACAACAAGAATCTGTACTCTGGTTAAACGTACTAGACATCCCACCAAAGCCAACGGCTAAAGGTGGAGAAACAGTACCTGATAATTTTTTACAACTCGCAATTCGTTCTCGAATTAAATTCTTTTATCGCCCTTCAACGATCAAAGAAGATGCCAATTTAGCTGCAGATAAATTGCAATGGCAAAAGTCTGGGCAAAGTCTTGTGATTAAAAATCCGACTCCATTCCACATTACGATGACTTCTATCTTCCAAGTGAATGGCGATAAAAAAGTCGATTTATTGCCTCAAGGCCTAATGTTAAAACCTTTTTCAGAAGATCGTGTTCAATTAAAAACGTCATCTACTGAAAAAATGAGTTTTATCAATGTTAATGATTACGGTGGACGCGTCGAAAGACCAATCAAACTCCAATAATCATTCATTATTTCTTATAACCAATAATTTTAAGTACCTATACCATATAGGCGAATTTTATTATGTCAAAACGGCACGCACCATACAGATTATTAAAGCGTCATATTTGTTTTTACCTTACATCAGGCATAATCAGCATGACTATGCCAATCATGGTTTACGCAGATGAATCTGCTCCTAATAATGCCACGGAGGCTGAGTTTGACTCATCCTTCTTGATTGGTGATGCTCAGAAAATTGATATTTCACGCTTTAAATATGGTAACCCTGTTCTATCAGGTGAATACAACGTTGATGTCTACGTGAACGGTCAATGGTTCGGTAAACGCCGTATGATGTTCAAGGCGATTGATCCTAAGCAAAATGCAACAACATGCTTCAATACAAGTACGTTACTCGAATACGGTGTTAAACAAGAAATTTTGAAACAGACTCAACCTATTCAATCAGCTAATAGCTGTATGAAAATTGAAGAATGGATTGACGATTCGTTTTATGAATTTGATACTTCAAAATTACGTGTAAATATTTCAATCCCACAAGTTGCATTACAAAAAAATGCTCAAGGCTATGTAGATCCAAGTATCTGGGATCGTGGGATTAATGCTGGTTTTCTATCATATAGTGGTAGTGCTTATAAAACATTCAACAATAATAGTGATAATAAAGAAACAACTAATGCATTTATGGCTTTAACAGCTGGTATAAACATTGCTGGCTGGCAATTACGCCATAATGGTCAATGGCGCTGGCAAGATCGCCCGCCCGATAATGAAAGTAAATCAGACTATCAAGCGACAAGCACCTACTTACAACGTGCTTTTCCTAAATATCGTGGCGTACTTACCTTAGGTGATAGTTTCACAAATGGTGAAATCTTTGACTCTTTCGGATATCGAGGTGTAGATTTTTCAAGTGATGACCGAATGTTGCCGAATAGCATGCTCGGCTATGCCCCTCGTATTCGCGGAAATGCAAAAACCAATGCTAAAGTTGAAGTACGTCAACAAGGTCAACTGATTTACCAAACCACAGTTTCACCAGGAAGTTTCGAAATTAATGACCTCTACCCAACAGGTTTTGGCGGTGAGTTAGAAGTATCGATTATTGAATCAAATGGTGAAATACAAAAATTCGCTATTCCTTATGCATCTGTAGTGCAAATGTTGCGCCCTGGTATGAGTCGCTACTCTGTTACTGCAGGTGAATTTAGAGATAATGATATTCATCTCGACCCATGGGTTGTACAAGGTAAATACCAAAGAGGTATAAATAATTACCTCACTGATTATACAGGTTTTCAAGCAACTGAAAAATATGCTTCAGTATTGGCTGGTGCCGCATTTGCAACGCCAATCGGAGCAATTTCATTAGACGTCACCCACTCTGATGCTGATTTTGAAAGAAAAAAATCACAAACGGGGCAAAGTTATCGACTGAGCTACAGCAAGTTGATTACATCAACGAATACAAACCTCACACTTGCGGCCTATCGTTATTCGACAGAGAATTACTACAAATTACGTGATGCAATTTTAATTCGTGATTTGGAAGATCGCGGTTTGAATAGTTACGCTGTGGGCAAACAGCGTAGTGAATTTCAAATCACCTTAAACCAAGGCTTACCTGATGGTTGGGGTAATGTCTATATGGTCGGCTCATGGGTGGATTATTGGAATCGCAACGAAAGTAGTAAGCAATACCAAATTGGTTATAGTAATAATTACCAAGGATTAACCTATGGTATCTCAGCGATAAACCGCCAAGTAGATTATGGACCTAGTAATCAAACAACTGATACAGAATACTTGATGACACTGTCCTTCCCATTAAGTTTCAAAAAACATTCAATGAATGTGAATGCAAATGCATCAGAAGATTCCAGAACTGTAGGCGTGAGTGGAACTGTAGGTGATCGTTTCAGTTATGGATCATCAGTCACACATCAAGATCGTAGCAATCCAACGCTTAATGTAAATGGCCGGTATAAAACCAACTACGCAACAGTGGGTGGATCTTATAGTGTTGCAGATTCATATGAACAAGCCATGGTTAGCGTTTCAGGTAATATTCTTGCACACAAAGATGGCGTATTATTTGGGTCAGAACAGGGTCAAACGATGGTTCTTGTCTATGCCCCTGATGCAACAGGTGCTAAGGTTAATAATACGACTGGATTAAGTATTAACAAGAAAGGTTATGCCGTAATACCTTATGTGACACCTTACCGCTTAAATGACATCACTTTAGATCCTCAAGAAATGTCGACCAATGTTGAGTTAGAAGAGTCTAGCCAACGAATAGCACCATTTGCAGGAGCTATTTCAAAGGTTGATTTCGCAACCAAAACGGGATATGCAATTTATATTGCGACTAAAACAACTAAAGGTAGAAACCTACCATTTGCAGCTCAAGTTTTTGATCAAAATAATGAGTCTGTTGGAATAGTTGCACAAGGTAGTATGGTTTATCTTCGCACACAAAAAGCAACTGATCGTCTCGTTGTAAAATGGGGTGACGATAGTACTGAACAATGTGAAATAACTTACGATGTTTCATCTCAATTAGAGAAAGATCAAAACAACTTAATTATGACTGAGGCGGTTTGTAAATGAAGAAAATACTAATCACTGGTGCTTTGTTGACAACAGGTCTTGGTTTTACAAGTTTAGCAAATGCAGCTTGTGCACCTACAGCTGGCTTCACAACAAAAATAATCAGTATGGCTGTGGGACGTGTTGTTGTTCGTCCTAGCGATGAAGTTGGCAAGATCCTACGTAATGCAACTTTTGCAATTGATCCAAATAATTCGACAATTAATTGCACCCGATATTCAAGTGGAACTGTTCGAGCAGATTTAACTCAAAGTTATCCAGTCAGTCCTCTTGGCAATAATATTTATAGTACAAATATTCCTGGTATTGGAATTCGTTTATATCGTGAAGCACAAAATAACTCAAATTTTTCTGGATATTATCCTTATTCGAGAAATATCAGTGGTGGTTCTTCTTGGGGAGGCACTAATTATTCATTAGATACTGGATATTTTGTTGTTGAAATCGTTAAGACAGCTTCACAAACTGGTTCTGGAGCATTAGTCCCTGGTCAATACAGTCGATATTACCTAACCTCACACCCCAATCAACCGATTTTAACTAGTCATGTTTATGGTGATGCTATTACAATTGCATCATCTTCTTGCGAGATACAAGGTAATATCAATAAAGTTGTTACTCTTCCAACCGTAACAAAATCTGGTTTCACAGGTGTAGGCTCTACACAAGGCGCACAAACATTTGATATGAATATCTTATGTAATGGTGGAGACAATCCGACGGGTTATGAAGAAAAAAATCTCATTAGTTTAAGTTTTGATTACGTTCAAGATGGTACGAACAATCAAGTTATGCAAAATACTGCACCCGCATCTACAAAAGCAAATGGTGTAGGTGTGCAGTTACTTTGGAACTATAACAATAAAAATCAAATCATTAAGAAAGGCGACAAACTTGAATTGGGCACGGTGAACTCAAATCAAACATTGCAATACAATGTTCCTATGACTGCACAATATTATCAAACTGCCACTAACGTCACTGCTGGGACTGTACGTGCAATGGCGACTGTGACCATTGAGTATGATTAATTTAGATTGATCTAAAGTTTCCATTCACCTCAAATTATGTAAATTTAATTTGAGGTTTTTTTATTTTTTAATTACTACATCACAGATTAATTAAAATAAGAAAAATAACGCACAATAAATTAAAATTTGAATTAAAAAACAATTCAGCATTAAAAATGCTAAATACAACACACTTTTAAAACCAAATTAATCAAACAGTTAAATTAATATTGCCTAAATTATATTTTTTATGATATTTAATAATTAATACATTAAATAAAGGCATAAAAGATGTATAAAATAATATATAAATTTAGCTTAATAATAGCTTTCTTAGGATTAGGTTCAATTGCGAATGCAGCAAATACGATTCAATTCAAAGGAAACATTATAGTGGAAACGTGTTCAATTTCACAAAAAACAAAAGATTGTGAAGGATTAAGCAATATTAAAGACAATATCAAAGTAAATACTCATAATTTATCAAGTCTGATAAATGAATCACAAAAAAATGAAACTGTTGAAATTAATTTAGTGAAGGAAAAAGACCAAAACAAAGCTGTATTAATGGTGAGTTATTATTAATTTATTTTTTTCAATAAAAAAAAGCTCATCACGCGATGAGCTTTTTTAGTATTTAGGTCTTTGTGCCCTTACATACAATATCCGCTATTTTTCCAGCAGATTCATTAAAAATATAAATTAGATTTGGATCTGTAACACATACTGATGCCTGAAATAAGTCTCTCACAAATATCCAAATATTAAATTGAGTATCTTGCTGTGAACTACTACGTTGAGTTTGAGCATATTGGTTCGCTGCATTCGTGAAAATGCTACTCCATTTTTGGCCAAATCCCTCAAGTTGCGCTTCCGAGTACCCTCTGAGATCAATTACTTGATCAACACGAGTAGAGTTAGGACTGTAAATAACAATAAATGGTCCATTTGAATACGCAATACTAGGATGTAGCTTGCTTAACTCACTTGCGGCAAGTGCATAATCATAGACCTTTAAAATCTGATTACAATCTGTCGTATCCTGAGGAATCTCTTGAGATACTGGTACTTTGGTAACGACTTGCTCCTCAATTGTCGCATTATAATAGTTAGATACGTCCTCGGTTGTCTCTAGCTGTACAAAGCCTTTACACAATGCCATGTTCAACTTTTTGGCATTTACACTATTTCTAAAGAAAATAGCTGCTGAAGGACGAATACTATTCGCAACTGGAGGTAAATCCGCTAAAGTTGTGGTGAACTGACGAGACATGTAATCAGTAGAACTAATAGGTGTGATTACCATTGCTGGTGGCGGGGCTGGTGCTGAAACAGGATGAGTTGCATGGCTAGTAACAGTATGAACTTTTTCGATAGTATTAACTTTACATCTACTACCAGACTCAAATTCGATTTCAGTTAGACCAATCAGCTTTGTTTTCTTAATATCTTGATCAACACCTAAAAACTTAACTTTGTAGGTAGTACTATTATCAGACACAAATTTCTGACACTCTGGAGACTTGATATAAGCAATTCTTTCTTCTGTTATGAAAAATAAATCCTCTCCATCTTTCTCGAGAGTACCAGACACCTCTGCAAAACTTGAACTTGTAACAGTTGCAAGAAGCACACCTAGCCATATCCTTTTATGTATTAGCATTACACCATCCAAAAATAAATTTACATTTTGTAGCTAATTTAATACATAAGCGTTGTTATTGAAATTAGAACGATGAGGTTTTTTTGAATTAGTAGTAATTTTTTATTAACACAAACTGAATAGCCACCAAAATTCTAGACACACATAA
>Ga0154420_1112_pt4 | contig 37489 bp, 36 predicted proteins | sample RifGroC1_FD_115924 | JGI IMG/M metagenome (GOLD analysis project Ga0154420, IMG submission 115924) | Acinetobacter sp. GWC1_38_13
AAGAATCAATTCGGTCAAGTACACCACCATGTCCAGGCAAAACGCGACCAGAATCTTTGATTCCAGCACGGCGTTTAATCATTGACTCAAACAAGTCACCTAGAACAGATGCAAAGACTGTGATGATTGATAGAACTAGAAATAAGATAAGTTGAATAGCAGTTAAATTTAAATATGAATATTGTACAACCAACATAATAATTACTGTCGTCGCAATACCACCATATAATCCTTCAACTGATTTATTCGGGCTAACTGTTGGAGCAAGTTTTTTCTTACCAAACTTACGACCGACAAAATATGCACCACTATCCGCCCCCCAAACAAGGAGGAACAAATACATTAACCACCATGGTGAACTATGCCAAACTGAATATAATGCAGTGACCGCAGCAGAAATTAGGATAAAACCTATGGCATACAAAGATACGTTATACCAGTTATCTGATTCTGGGAAGTTTTTGACCCAGTAAATACTACCTAGCCAAGATAAAATAGACGCAGCCCACAGCAATAAAGCAACATCATCAAAAAACAACGCAAGAGTTGAAACTGCTGCTACGCATCCACCATAAATCCAAGCTTTAGGCTTTGAAACCAGTGCTTCGCCATGAGGCATAAGTTTAAACCACTCATATCCAGCCACCCCCGCAGCTAAGATCATAAGAATAAACATTGGATAATGTGATTGCGTTGCAAACATGCAACTTAAAACAACAGCAACTAATACCAATGCGGTTATAATCCGCTCTAACATTATTAATTCTCTATTTTCGCTTGTTGAATCTGTTCAGATGTTTTACCAAAACGTCTTTCTCGCCCTGAAAATACATCAAAAGCGTGGTCTAATTCTTTTACTGTAAACTCAGGCCATAATGTATCTGTAAAATACAATTCTGCATATGCCGCTTGCCAAAGTAAGAAGTTAGATAAACGATAATCTCCACCTGTACGTATTAATAAATCTACGGCAGGTAAGTCATTTAGACTGACATATTTATCGAATAAATCAACATTTATCTGATCTACTTGAACTTTTCCATCTACAACATCTTGAACGATACACTTGGCTGCATGCGCCATATCCCACATTCCGCCATAACTAATTGCAATCGTTAAAGTCATAGAATTGAAAGATGCCGTTTTTTGTTCTGCATATAACATTAAATCTTTTAATTCATTTGATAATTTAGAACGATCACCAATGAAACGTAATGCTATATTGAATTTTTCCATTCGAGGTAGTTGTTCTTGAATTGTGTCTTCTAACAATTTCATTAACAAATCAACTTCGAACTGAGGTCTATTCCAATTTTCACTTGAAAATGCAAAAACAGTTAAAGCTTGAACACCAACTCTTTTACAATGTTCAACGATCGGATCAAGGACATTCTTACCTTCACGATGCCCATCACCTTTTTGCAATTTATTTTTTTTTGCAAAACGATTGTTGCCATCCATAATGATGGCAACATGTTTTGGAAGAAGCGGTTCTTCTTGTAAGGTCATAAAAATTAGACCTTCATTAATTCTGCTTCTTTTGCAGCTAGACGTTTATCTACTTCTGCAACATATTTATCTGTGATCTTTTGAATATCTTCACCAGCACGGCGTTCATCATCTTCAGAAATTTCTTTTTCTTTCAATAATGCTTTGATATCACCTAAAACATCACGACGAATGTTTCGAATAGCAACTTTTGCATTTTCAGCTTCATTACGAGCAACTTTTTGCATGTCACGACGAGTTTCTTCAGTCAACGCAGGTAAAGGCACACGAATTGAATCAGCTGTAATTGGGTTTAAACCCAAATCACTTTCACGAATTGCTTTATCAATTGCAGAAACCATTGTACGTTCAAATGGCTGAACAATAAGCGTACGAGAATCTTCAACACCTACGTTAGCAACTTGATTCAAAGGAACGTCAGAACCATAGTAAGGAACCATCACACCATTTAAAATTGATGGGTGAGCACGTCCAGTACGAACTTTAGCAAAACCTTGTTCTAAAGAATCAAGTGTTTTCTGCATGCGCTGTTCGCTATCTTTTTTGAGATCGTTAATCATATGATCTTCCTTACTTATTCATTAGGTATTACAAAATATTTAAACATTAGTATAAAGAGCTTTCGGTCTCACGTACATTAGTTCGTAACGTGAGTACCCTCTTTTTCGCCCATTACTACAGAAAGCAATGCACCAGATTTGTTCATATCAAAAACTTGCAATGGAACATTATGGTCACGACACAAGCAAATCGCAGTTAAGTCCATTACACCAAGTTTTTCATCAAGTACTTGATCAAAAGTTAAGTTATCGTACTTCACAGCATCGTCATATTTGCTTGGATCTTTGTTATAGACACCGTCAACTTTCGTCGCTTTCAAAATAAGGTTTGCCTCAATCTCGATACCACGCAAACAAGCCGCAGTATCAGTTGTAAAGAACGGATTTCCCGTTCCTGCTACAAACACACAAACTTCACCTTGGCTTAAATGACGAATCGCATCACGACTTGAATAAGATTCAACAACTGTTCCGATCGGAAGAGCAGACATTAAACGTGTTTTAATGTTGCGACGCACTAATGCATCACGCATTGCTAAACCATTCATAACTGTAGCCAGCATCCCCATTTGGTCACCAGTTACACGCCCAACCAAACCGTCTTTTTGTAACTGACTTCCACGATATAAGTTACCGCCACCAACTACAATTCCGACTTGTACTCCTAAACCAACCAAGTGAGCAATCGAAAGCGACATTTGATCAAGGACTTGGGCATCAATACCCATATCTTTATTACCCGCTAAAGCTTCACCAGAAAGCTTTAACAAAATACGTGCATAACGTGGATTTTTAGAAGCTGACATACTTTTACTCCAAACCGACCAATCTCATAAATTCTTTTTTCGCATTTAATATTAAGCAGACTTAATCTGAATTAACTTTGCAAATAAATCATATTCATCCGCATCAGTAATTTCGACTTCAAGCAGATCACCTGCTTTAATCACACTTTTATCAATATCTTCTACAAAAACATTACCGTCAATTTCAGGTGCATCCGCGTAAGAACGCGCTACCGCTACTGGAAATTCATCTTCCAAGCTATCTACAAGCACAGTCATCTTTTGACCGATACGCTTTTGTAGTTTTGCAGCAGAAATTTCCTGTTGGACTTCCATAAAACGTTCATAACGTTCTTGCTTAATTTCTTCAGGTACGTGATCAGGAAGATCATTTGCCGTTGCACCCTCTACAGGTGAATAAGTAAAGCAACCTACGCGATCCAACTGAGCTTCTTTTAACCAATCAAGTAATATTTGGAAGTCTTCTTCTGTTTCGCCAGGGAAACCAACCACGAAGGTAGAACGAATCACCAATTCAGGGCATTTTTCACGCCACAACTTCAAACGCTCTAACGTATTTTCACTATGAGCTGGTCGCTTCATCAATTTTAAGATGCGCGGACTGGCATGCTGAAAAGGAATATCTAAATATGGCAGGATTTTCCCTTGAGCCATTAGATCGATTACTGCATCAACATGTGGATATGGGTAGACATAATGTAGGCGTACCCAAATACCAAGTTGCCCTAACGCTTCGCACATGTCGTAAAACTTGGTTTTAACAGGCTGACCATTCCAAAAATCTAATTTGTATTTGGTGTCCACACCATAAGCTGAAGTATCTTGAGAAATCACGAGAACTTCTTTAACACCAGCGCGCTTTAATGCTGCTGCTTCATCTAATACACTGCCTACTGGACGAGATACTAGATCACCTCGCATACTTGGAATAATGCAGAATGTACAACGGTGATTACACCCTTCTGATATTTTCAAATAAGCGTAGTGTTTAGGTGTCAAACGCACACCTTGTTCAGGGACTAAATCAATAAAAGGATTGTGTTTTGGCGGTGCAGGTACATACTCATGTACTGCTTCCATTACATCCTGATATGCTGCCGCACCTGTTACTTTAAGTACATTTGGGTGCATTTGGCGAATTTTGTCTTCGTCTTTACCTAAACAACCTGTTACGATAACTCGACCGTTTTCGCTCATGGCTTCGCCAATCGCGTCTAAAGACTCTTGTACTGCAGATTCAATAAAACCACAGGTGTTAACAACAACCAAATCTGCACCGTCATAATCTGATGCAACTTGATAACCTTCAGTCTTTAACTGAGTTAAAATTCGTTCAGAATCTACCAATGCCTTAGGACAACCTAAAGATACAAAACCGACTTTGGGGGTCTTCATGAATCTGCGCTCCACTTGAATCGGCGTATTGTATGTCTTTTCTCGCCTTCCGCATAGCCGCAAAGCCATCTCTTTGTGTAATGCACCAAAATACAACCAGTATTTTTAACAAAAACCAACATTGCACCAATTTAGAACACTATAAAATTTCAAAATAACTTAATGTATGTGAAAAATAACGTATAAATAGAACATTAACGAAATAAGTTATTGAAATTCCGCTAATACAAAGTTGGCTTGTATTTTGCATTATTAAGATTCATTACGTTAATGGCTATTCTTTTATATTGATATTAATTGCGCCATTTTAATACAGGACGATTCACAAATGGATCAACACACCACTATCGACTATCGACTTCTAGTAGATAATCTGACGACTGCCATCTTATTGGTCGATAGTAAGTTAAATATTTTTTATCTGAATTCAGCTTGTGAAGCATTGTTTGATATCAGTTTATTGCGCGCATCAGGTCAACCTGTCTTAAATTTGCTCCATGCACATGATGATACTTTTAATACTTACGAAGCCTTGCTTAATACTTTAAACAGTGGTCAGCATTACACCCGACGTGAAGCGGTAATTAATGTCAACTTCAAACCGATTCATGTTGACTATACCGTTTCCCAATTAAATTCAGGTAAAAGCTATCACCCATTATTATTAATTGAACTCAATCCTATCGATCGAATGCTTAAAATTTCGAAAGAGGAAAATTTAGTGCAGCAACATCAAGTTGCTCGTCAACTTGTTCGTGGTGTTGCTCATGAAATTAAGAATCCATTGGCAGGCATTCGTGGAGCAACACAATTACTTGCACGAAGCTTAAGTGATGATAGTTATCGAGAATTTACAGATATCATTATTAATGAAGTTGATCGATTAACCAATCTCGCTGATACCATGTTAGGTTCGCGCCAATTACCAAGTTATGAACATGTTAATGTCCATGAGCCATTAGAAAGAGTTAGATCATTAATCGCGAACCAGACCAAGAAAAAAATTAAGATCACACGTGATTATGACTTATCTCTGCCAGATGTTATGGCCGACCGAGATCAACTTATTCAAGTCATGCTGAATATCAGTGTAAATGCTGTGCAAGCGATGACTGAAAATAAAGAATTTTTCGTAGATTCTGAACCAGAGCTTACCCTTCGCACTCGTATCCAACGCCTCGTCACCATAAATGGTGTTTTAAACCGTTCAACGGTAAGAGTAGATATTGAGGACAATGGACCAGGTGTACCAGAAAGTATTTTAGAATCAGTATTTTACCCTTTAGTCACTGGGCGAGCAAAAGGTACAGGTTTAGGCCTCAGTATCGCGCAAAATATTATGCATCAACATAACGGAATGATTGAATGTCAATCCATTCCTGGGAAAACCATATTTAGCTTATATCTACCTTGGGAGTCAGACCGTGTCACGAAATAAAATTTGGGTAATTGATGACGATCGTGCCATGCGTTGGGTACTTGAAAAAACATTCAAAGAAGAAGGTTTTGACGTTACCAATTTTGAAGAAGCACAAACAGCGCTTGAACGTTTACACGATGAAGCCCCTGATGTCATTCTAACTGATATCAGGATGCCAGGAATTGATGGTTTAACTTTCTTATCTAAAGTTAAAAATACTCATCCAGAACTTCCAGTCATCATTATGACTGCACACTCAGATTTGGAGTCTGCTGTCTCAAGTTATCAGACGGGTGCTTTTGAGTATTTACCAAAACCATTTGATATTGATGAAGCACTCGCTTTAGTTAATCGTGCGATTCTACATCTCAATAAGCTACAACAACAAGAAGCAACCAAAGCAGCAGCACCTCTGCAATCTACAGAAATCATTGGCGAATCTCCTGCAATGCAAGAGGTTTTCCGTGCAATTGGTCGCTTATCACAATCTCATATTACCGTATTAATTAACGGTGAATCAGGTACAGGTAAAGAGTTAGTTGCACATGCTCTGCACAAACACTCACCACGTCGTGCAAAACCTTTCATTGCATTAAACATGGCTGCTATTCCAAAAGACTTAATTGAAACTGAGTTATTCGGACATGAGAAAGGTGCTTTCACAGGCGCTAACACTCAACATCAAGGACGTTTTGAACAAGCAAATGGCGGTACACTATTTTTAGATGAAATTGGTGATATGCCATTTGAGACTCAAACTAGATTACTCCGCGTACTCGCTGATGGTGAGTTCTATCGTGTAGGCGGGCATGTTCCAGTAAAAGTCGATGTGCGTATTGTTGCTGCAACGCACCAAGACCTTGAAAAATTAGTGAATGAAGGTCGCTTCCGTGAAGACTTATATCATCGTCTAAATGTTATTCGCATTCATATTCCAAAGCTTGCACATCGCAGCGAAGATATTCCGATGCTTGCTCAACACTTCCTTGCTCGTGCAGGCAAAGAACTTGGTGTAAGCCCTAAAATTCTTAGATCTGAAACCACAGATTATATGCAGCAGTTACCTTGGCCGGGCAACGTCCGTCAATTAGAAAATACCTGCCGTTGGTTAACTGTCATGATCACAGGTCGCGAAGTCTATCCTGAAGATCTGCCTGCTGAATTGAAACAAGTTCCTCTCCAAAAATCGAACAATGATTCAACTGCATCTGTAGCAACGACTAGTCCTGCAATCGTAGACCGAATTGCTGTTCATCACTGGGATGAGTTATTAGGTCAATGGGCAATTCAAAAACTCAAAAATGGCGAAATGAAACTTTTAGACATCGCCACCCCAATGTTTGAGAAAACATTGATTAATGCAGCACTTCAACAAACTCGTGGTCGTAAACGTCATGCGGCTGAACTTTTAGGTTGGGGACGTAATACCTTGACCAGAAAGTTAAAGGAGCTTGGTATGGACTCTGCTGATGACGAGGATGATGACGAAGTCCGCAGTGCATAAACCATAAAAAGCGAGTCAATGTGACTCGCTTTTTATTTGAGACGTTTTGAAACATTGATCTAGCTCATAACCATACTTTACATAGGGTTTTTGATATACTATTAAAAATCCCGCTATATCTAAGCCAGAGTAATGACTGATCTTTGTTATCCAAGTTGTGAACAACCTCAAACTCGTCGTGGGCAAGAGCGTCGACTTGCACTGCTGATTTGTGCAACTGATCTGTTCTTAGAACGCGGTTATGATGCTGTTTCTTTAGATGATATTGTTCATCATGCCGGCGGTTCAAAAACATCAATTTATAAGTATTTTGGCAATAAAGAAGGGCTTTTCACTGCGATCTGCGATTACCGCCGCGAAGTCTTTTTCAAAGATATATGCTTACCATACATTTGTAATGTTACAAACTTAAGAAATTACCTTGTACAAACGCTGCAAAGATTTTATCAACACATCATACAGCCTAAAAATATTGCATTCATGCGTATGTTTCTTGAGCAATCACAAAACAATACCGACCTTGCCCACTATCTTTATAATAAATGTGCGATGAACATTCAAAACAGTGTTTCACTTGCGCTAGAACAAGCTCATCATTCAGGTGAAATTTTTTGCGAAAAGCCACAATTTTCAGCCACGATGTATTTTGGAATTCTTCGGGATGTTGAATGGCGTATTTTGATGGGTCTAGATGTACCCGCAGAAGACAAAGAAATATTTGATTATATTGATTTTTCTGTTGATTTGTTTCTAAAAGCTCATCAAAAAGTCTAATTCTTTTGCTTTTTCTTGAGCGTATAGTATAGTAGTCAATTCCTTTTTTGTTCACCACCCATTAAACAACAATTAATTATTGTTTTTATTCAATAATTATTGTGGGAGTAATTATGGCGCTTCGGCATTTCCTGACTTTAAGAGACCTGTCTTCTTTAGAATTGCAACGCATTTTAGATCGTGCTCATGAACTTAAACGCATGCAACATAGCAATACGGTATTCCAGCCTTTTGTTGGTAAAGTTTTGGGAATGATCTTCGAAAAATCAAGTACACGTACTCGTATTTCATTCGAAGCTGGAATTTGCCAATTCGGTGGTAGTGCCATTTTCCTATCTCCGCGCGATACTCAGCTTGGTCGTGGCGAACCAATTGAAGATTCAGCTCGTGTAATTTCAAGCATGCTAGATATCGTTATGATTCGTACATTCGGTCATGACATCGTAGAGCGCTTTGCGTCTTATTCTACTGTACCTGTAATCAACGGTCTCACTGACGATCATCACCCTTGCCAACTTCTTGCAGATCTGCAAACTTATGAAGAGCATCGAGGTAGTATCAAAGGTCGAACAGTTGCATGGATTGGTGATGGCAATAACATGTGTAATTCGTATATCGAAGCTGCTCACATGATGGGTTTCAAACTCAAAATTGCATCTCCAGAAGGTTACGAACCGAAACCTGAATTTTTAGCTGAATTTGCTGACTGTGTTGAAGTTTTCAATAAAGCTGAAGATGCAGCAGTGAATGCTGATCTGATCGTGACAGACGTTTGGGCAAGCATGGGGCAAGAAGAAGAGCAAAAATTAAGAGAAAAAGCATTTGCTGACTTCCAAGTAAATGAAAAACTCATGGATTTAGCACATCCAGACTGTTTGTTTATGCATTGCTTACCTGCTCATCGTGGCGAAGAGATTTCAGAAAATATGCTTGATCACAAAAACTCTGTGGTTTGGTCTGAAGCAGAAAACCGTTTGCATGCACAAAAAGCATTAATGGAATTCTTGCTTAATGAAAATTTAAAGAAAGACTAAATAAAAAAACAGCATCAATTGATGCTGTTTTTTTGACAAAAATTGAAGACTTGAAGTAAAAGACGTATATTAGATTAAATACTTTAGTGTAAATTTCTCATATTTTGAGAAGAAAACTAATTAAATAGTAGATATTATGACTTCATTAGAACAAGCTTTATCACAAGTACCACACTTTTCCTTTGTCCATGAGCACTTATTTCACTCGGCGCAACCCACTATAGATCAACTTCATCATATTAAAGAATATGGGTGCAGTACCGTTATTAATCTATCTACTAGTAAATCTGCAGATCATCTCAATCACCAAGATCAAATTTGCTTAGATATCGGGCTAAATTACATACACATTCCAATTGACTGGGAAATTCCAAGCTCTGATCAATGCTTACTTGTTTTAGATTTAATCGACCATCTTGTTAAAAATGAAATTGTCTGGCTACACTGCACGGAAAATATGCGTGCGAGTTGTTTGATCTATTTATACCGTCAGTATTATATGAATATGGATATGCCAACTGCCCAAGAGTTACTTCATCAGGTATGGGAACCTAATGAAACTTGGACTGGTCTAATTCACAGTGTTTCATTACAGCTACAAGGAAGAAAATCAACATTAGAATTAGAACAGTCACTGATTAACACAAATCATTTTACTTGATGAGAAATTAAAACTGTTGCTGTCGCTAAGATACCCTCTTGACGACCAGTAAATCCAAGCTGTTCTGTTGTTGTTGCCTTAATACTAATTTGCGTCACATCCACATCTAATACATCCGCGATAGATTGGCGCATTTCTAAATTATGCTTAGCAAGCTTTGGACGCTCACATGCAACTGTAATATCTGCATTATTTAGATGATAACCTCGATCTAAGATTAACTGATACACATGCTTGAGCAAAACTCGACTATCAGCACCTTTGTATCGTGGATCAGTATCTGGGAAATGCTGGCCTATATCGCCCAATGCTAATGCACCTAATAACGCATCGCAAAGCGCATGCAATACAACGTCACCATCTGAATGTGCTTTTAAACCCTGAGTATGTGGAATTTTAATACCTGCTAGAGTTACAAAGTCACCTTCTTCAAACGCATGTACATCGATCCCTTGTCCAATACGAATTTGAGCAACCATATGATTTTCCTTTTACAATATACCGAACAAATCTTGTATTCAGGCTTTCTATTTCGCTATAGTACGTTGAGCAAATTAGACTGAAAGTATAAGTGATTATGCTGTTTAACACTGTAAGAAATCAATTAAAGAAAACTGGTTACATTATTACATTGAGTTGTTTTTGCTCAACATTTGTGTACGCGAAATCTATTGATTGCACTAATAGCAAATTTCAAGGAAAGAAAATTTGCTTACAGCAACATTCGGATAATGTTCAAAAGCTAAATAATAAGTTTTTAACAGCTTATCTTGTTACAGATGCACCTTTGCAACTTTTACACGACACTCAAAAACTCTGGCTCAATCAAATTCAACAATGCAAATCAAAGACATGTTTTCAGCAACAATTTGATTTGCGTTTTGATGATTTGAACTTTTATACATCGATGAATCAAACGCTCACGCAACATTATTTAAAATTTGAGAATGGTAGATTGTCTGAGCTTCCTGTGCACTTAAAGATTCATCAACTTGATAAAGATAAGCTAAAAATTGAAGGTATAGCCTACCGTAATCCAAACAATCGCATTGAAACCCAAACTATATCTCTTCTCGCATACAGCACACCCGAAAAAAAGAGCCAAATTATTGATAATGAAAAAAAATGCCAATATCAATTTAATTTTCAAAAAGCTCTACTTGTTATTAAAAGTGACCAAAAAGGATGTGAGCGTTTTACAGGAATATATCGTTTATACGATTAAGAAGAATTATGAAAAAATGCCGATGTATAAACATCGGCATTTTTTAATTTAGTTTGGAAATTTTTGTGAGATTTCTTGACTAATAATCACAGCAGTAGCTGCTGATAATGTCCATCCTAAATGTCCATGTCCCGTATTGTAGAAAACACGTGATTGTCGACCTTGCTTAACGACAGGCAGCATATTTGGCATCATTGGACGCAATCCCGCCCAAGGTACTGAATGCTCTGTAGAAATATCAAAATTTTGGTTAACCCAATTGATTAATGGTTGAATCCGATCAGCACGTATATCACGATTATAGCCATTAAATTCAGCTGTACCAGCCACACGGAACCGGTCTGCACCCAAGCGTGATGTCACAATTTTTGCACTTTCATCTAACAGACTGACCCAAGGAGCATTCTTAACACTACGTTCATCTTTGAGTTGCACTGTGATCGAGTATCCTTTCACTGGGTATACATTAACGCTATCTCCAAGCATATCTGCTAACTGATAACTTCCCACACCACCACACACAACAATCAAATCCGCTTCAATTTCAGTACGCGCTTCAGATTCAGCATCCATATTTTCAGAGCTTTTTTTACATTGAATAATCACTTTGTCTTGTAAACATATTACGTCTACAACATCTAATCCAAAGCGATAATTAACACCATATTCTTCAGTTTTTTGTGCTAAGCCTACTGAATATTTATGGATATCTCCAGTCGCATCTCCAGCTGTGTAATATCCACCATAATAATCTCCAGTCAACGTAGGCTCTATTGCTCTCATTTCCTCTGGAGTGATTGCATTACGCTCAAGTTTTCCTTCTACTAAGATATCATTCACTTTTTTTGCAATTTCGAAATCTTCTTTTGTATGGTACATGTGCAAAATGCCACGCTTTTCAAGATCGAATGACAGATTCTCTTTTTCAGCGACCTCAAAAAGACGTTGTCTAGCCATAAGTGCTAAACCCACTGTTTCAATGGTATTTGCTTTGTAGTTTTTAATATGTGTTAAGAATTCGACCAACCAACGATATTTATGCACACTAAATGAAGGATTGAGCAACAATGGTGCATCTTTTTTACTCATCCATTTAATGCCCTTTAGCACTGTTGCTTTTTGATTCCAGACTTCAGCATTACAAGCGGATAACTGCCCCCCATTCGCAAAAGAGGTTTCCATCGCTGGAAATAGATGACGATCGATTACCGTCACTTGATAACCTAATTTTATTAATTCATATGCAGACGTTACACCCGTAATCCCCGCACCAATAACAACAACATGAGGCATAGCTAACTCCTAGAAATGCAAAGCATTCCTTTTTTGTATAGCCCCATCTGTCATGGTACCTGAGAGTTTCGGCAGATGATTACCAATTAATCATTAAGCCTTCCCCTTCGGTGAGTGTTTTGTGTAGAAAATAAATTGTGTTGTTTCTACATTAAGAGCACTGCTCTCCAGATTGTATTTATATTATTACAGTCCTTTTGCCTGAGAGTTTCCGGGGTCGTTGCTCCTTCGGCGAGTTCATTGAAGAACTTCTCTCCCGCAATAATATTTATATCCCTATAAGCAATATATATGCCGTAGTGAAATACAGACATGAATATGTTGTAATTCTTTGTAGGTCGTTCTTTATTCTACTCTAAATTTGCTCAAGAATAAAAAAAGCAGACGATTTGTCTGCTTTAGATTTTTTAGAATTTGCATTGCAAAATTTGTTCAGAGAAATTTCCTTTCCAAAGTTCTCTTAACTTAGGTAAATAAAATTTTTCTCCAATCATTACTAATTCAGCATCAATCAAAGCATGGATTTCGTGCATTAAAATATAATCAAGCTCAATCAATGATAACTGAGGATGCTTTTGGGAAATTTGCTTACGTCTGATCTGCGCTTTCTTCACTAAATCATTCGCAAAATTCTTATCTTTATATGTTGTGATTGCACTTAGGCGTAGCTCAATAATCCCCCAACCTTCAACAAGCTTTTTAAATACATCAAAATCACTCGATGTAGCTTCCCATGTTACGTTTTCTAAATTGTTGTCTTCAGGTAGTACAGGCAATAATAAATCGGCTGTACTAGGAAATATTTTTTTTAAATTTAACAGAAACTTAACAGGATTTTCATTTGGAATATCTGAAAATTGGATATGGGTTTGAGTATCTGTTAAATATATTTTGAGCATAACAAAGCAACAGTCAAATAAATCAAAAGCGTATTGTACGCAGTTCACTTTATAAAAACTACTCATAAAAAAACCCTCAGCAAAGGTAAAGGTTTTTTTATTGATATATTTAAAGCACTTTATTTAGTGTTTGGAGAGACCATATTTTCTGGCTTAACCACCTCATCAAATTGCGCTTCGGAGACTAAACCAAGTTCTACAGCCACCTGCTTAAGGGTTTTATTTTCTTTATATGCTGTTTTAGCTACTTTGGCTGAATTTTCATAACCAATCACAGGATTAAGTGCTGTGACTAACATTAATGAATTATGCAAGAAATAATCAATTTTTTCTCGATTTGGTTCAATTCCTATTGCACAATGATCGTTAAAACTATTACAAGCATCGCCAAGCAATTGAATAGATTGTAAAAGATTATAGGCAATCACAGGCATAAAAACATTTAGCTCAAAATTACCCGATGCACCTGCGACATTGATCGTCGTATCATTCCCTAACACTTGAGCAACAACCATCGTCATAGCTTCACTTTGAGTTGGATTGACTTTACCAGGCATAATGCTAGAGCCAGGTTCATTTTCAGGAATCCGCAACTCCCCAAAACCACAGCGTGGTCCACTGGCTAACCATCGAATATCATTCGCGATCTTATTTAGGCTGACAGCAAGCGTTTTTAGAGCACCTGAGGCAAATACGGCAGCATCTCTTCCTGCCAATGCTTCAAACTTATTAGGTGCTGTTATAAAAGGTAGTCCCGTCAAACCACTTAATTGTTCAGCTGCTTTAACTGCATAATCTGGATGAGCATTCAGTCCAGTGCCAACAGCCGTTCCACCAAGTGGCAATTCATACAAACCAGCTAATGCTTGGTTTAAACGCTTAAGTCCATGTTCAAGCTGTGAGACATACCCACTAAATTCTTGACCCAATGTAAGCGGCGTTGCATCTTGTAGATGTGTACGTCCAATCTTCACGATGTCATTAAACTCTTGTGATTTAGCGTGCAGAGTATCTTTTAACTTCTCAACGGCAGGGATTAATAATTCATTAATTTGAAGTGCGGCAGCAACATGAATTGCTGTAGGAAAAGAATCATTTGTAGATTGAGCTCGATTTACATGATCATTTGGATGTACAGGATTTTGGGCACCTAAAGCATGACCAAGCTTCTGATTCGCAATATTTGCAATCACTTCATTGCAATTCATATTACTTTGCGTACCCGAGCCCGTTTGCCACACTACAAGTGGAAATTGATCATCCCACTTGCCTTCAATCACCTCTTCAGCAGCATCTACGATATATTGGCTTAACTCTTGAGGCAGTTGTTTTAACTCAGCATTAGTTATTGCTGCGGCTTTCTTTACAAGCCCCATTGCACGAATCATTGCTCTTGGTAATCTTTCATGTCCTATTTTGAAGTTTTGCAAACTTCTTTGAGTTTGCGCCCCCCATAAAGCATTGTTTGGAACTGCAACCTCACCCATCGTGTCATGTTCAATTCGCATTTGCATAAAACACCTCAAATTCAATCAATAAACTTTTATAAATGGGCTAGAGCGGATGGTGCTTTGGCTTATATTTCTATCCTAATGAAAGTAGCTATAAATGTAAATAAGAATCATTATTTATTAGTTACCCTTCAAAATATTGAGATAAAATCTCCATTCATCCTCAATCATCTGGGTTAAAGAACGCTTAGGAGTCCAATTCAATATTTTCGCAGCCTTATCGATATTCGCCCCAAGCTGACTAAGCTCCTCATGTTGATAAACAGCTGGCTGCACGCGTATCTCCATTTTGGTTACTTTACTAATTTCTTCAATTAATTTGCTTATTGAAGTTAAATCATTATGGGCGATATTAAAACTCTCTAAACATCCTTGTTGAGTTGATAACCAATGTAAAGATGCTAATACAGCTTCACAAACATCTAATACATGCAAAAAGCTTCGCTCAACAGTACCATCAGTGGTAGTTGCCTGATTTTGAAGTTCAATGCACTCTCTTTGCATCGCAGCAACCTGCAAAGCGAGTGGTACGATATTTTTGGGCAATTGCGGAACGTATTCCCCTAAAACCCCATGTTCAAATGCACCAACAATATTAGATAGTCTTAGATTTACCATTTTCCAATCATGGTCGACTTTGTAAGTGTCAGCAATAATGTCTTCAACCATTTGTTGCGAACGAATATAAGGATTTGAATAGGTATAATTAAATTCCGTGTCCTCAATCAACTGATCATCAGATTTACCATAAACGGCTAAACTGGAAATATTAACTAGTTGCCGAACGCCCATCCGTTGCATCGCACGGAGTAAGCTCATAATACTACTGACATTATCGTTATAATATTCAAGTGGTTTTAACACTGATTCTTCTAAAGATTTAAAGCTTGCTGTATGAATAACAGTGTCTATTGAGTATTGCTCAAAGACTTTATTTAATGCAGGTGTATTTCGGACATCGAGTTTGGCAAATGGTATATACATACCTGAGATATACTCTAGGCGTTCCAAAGTTTGCAATGTAGAATTAGCTAAGTTATCAACAATGACGATCTCATGACCTCGAGCCAATAAACTCAAGGCAATGTGGGAACCAATAAAGCCTAAACCACCTGTCACCAAAATCATTGTATACTTACCTTCTTTTTAATATGTCCATCATTTGCCGACTATAGCTATAGTGAATGTTCAATGAGTACACTACTATTAATTACCTCAGCACCAACGTCTATCATCGCTTGGCATGCTTTTGGTTTAGCTCAAGCATTGCAAGACAAGCATGAAGAGTTTCGTGTTTTCTTTTACCAAGATGGTGTTCAAGTCGCGAATGATTTTCAGTGGTTTCCTGATGATCAACGTAATTTGAAACATGAATGGCAAAAACTTGGTATTCGACTCCCTGTCTGTGTCAGTGCTGCTCTCGCTAGAGGAATCACTGATGCGGACAATGCGCAACGTCATTCGCTACAACATCACAACTTAGCTCAAGGATTTGAGTTAGTCGGTCTCGGTGAATTAGCTGATGCTGTGCAAAGCTGTTCGCGGTTAATTCAATTTTAATTCTAAGTTCTTTATTAGAGTGTTGCTTTTAAAAGGTAAATTGTGTGAAAACTGTACTCGTCATCCTAACGCAGCCTAATTTGACCAGTTTGCAAATCAACGAAAGTTTATCTGCTACTATGGTTTTAGCAACCTTTGGTATATCTGTCAAAGTATTATTCAAAGACGCTGCAATTAGCCTACTAAACAATAAGCTACAATTTAATCAATTCCGTGATGCTTTTAAAATTGCATCCAATATGGTGGAAAGTTTTGAATTTTATGATTTGACACCAATTCTGATTGAAGAAAAAAATAAAGATCGTCATGAGGTTCAAAATTCTGATCAAGATATAAAACTGGTTAACCTGCTTCCAGAATTCGTTCGATCATTTGATCATGTCTTATATTGGTGATTGAGATTTCCCCATGAACAAAAAAACATTAATTATCATTCAGGCGCCATATAGCAATCTGGCGAAAGTTTGGAGCGAACTATATCAATTTGCATTAGTTGACGACCCGATCGTGATCATGGGTGAAGCTTTGTTAACTGTACCTGATGAAATTTTTAATAATTATCGGAACATATATTGTTTAGATTCAGATGTTAATTTACTAAATCAGACTAATCACACCCAAATCAAAATTTTGCAATACTCTGATTTTGCTGATTTAATTTTAGAATTTAATCATTGTATTACACTTAAATAAGATATTTTTAATTTTGCTTAGGCTATTTTATGCAATTAGAGCTAGATCAAGACGGACATTTAGTTGACTATACCGTTTGGAACCATGAAGTTGCTAAGGAGCTTGCTAAATCATTAGATTTGGAGCTTACAGAATGGCATTTTGAGGTTTTAAATGCTGTACGTCAGTTTTATCAACAGTTTGGACATTCTCCAGCTACCCGACCACTAATAAAATTTTTAATGAAAACGGTAAACCCTGAGATTAACAATGCTGAACTACAGCAGAAGTTCAATACAGGTTTAGTTGCACGCCACTTAAGCCGATTGGCGGGTGTTCCCAAGCCTGCAAATTGTTTGTAAACACTTATGATTAAAGATTTTTTTTAGCATAGATAACAGATTAAACCCTAAATTTTTTGAAGTTCTATCTCACGTTATAAAACATGAGATAGAACAAGAAGAAACTTGAATTAAGCTGTCTTCTTCTTTTGCTCCACGAAAGCGAAATATCCTGGTCCAGCTGCAACTCTTACATCTTTTACATGAATAGGCTCTTCGCATTCAGAACAAACCACTTTGGGGCTTATTTTCTTGCCACAACTTTTATGTGTAAATTCTATCGGCTTACCTAACCCTTTATCCATCCACTTATCAGCCCACTGTACCATCGAAAGAATGATTGGATACAAGTCTAGTCCTTTTTCTGTAAGTTGATATTCAAACCGTTCTTGACGCTCGACATAAGGAACTTTAACTAAAATTTCATGTTCTACAAGTCGTTTTAAACGTTCTGATAACACATGACGTGTTAGCCCTAAGCTGCGCTGGAAATCATCAAAACGGCGTATACCCATAAAAGCATTTCGTAGAATCAACATTGTCCAACGATCACCTAGAACCGAAAGTGTTCTAGCAACAGAACATGGTTGCTCACCGATTTCTTCCCATTTCATTATTATCACCTAATTATTTTTAAAGTATTAAAAGACACCATCCATGTCTTGAACCGTATTATTTATAAGAAAAACAATACTGATATTACACTAAACCAGTTTATTGTTTAGATGCAATATCAGAACTCGTCAACAACATCTAAAAACAATGCTAGTTACATAATGTAATCAAAAATTAAATCGTTATAAATACACCTGTTAATTCTTGTCCAATCTCAAGTTTAGTATTTGCAGGAACTCGAACCAAACAATTTGCTTGCATTAAATTACTGAGCATATGTGATTGTTGCTTAGCTAGACTTTTTAATTTTAATTGTCCATGTTCGTAATAAGCCTGCATTCTTAAAAAACGCTCACGTGCATCAGATTTAAGTTCGTGTGTTAATGTTCCACTAAACCAATTGATTGATTGATCTTGATTTTGCAATGCATCTAATAAAACCTTGCCATAGATTTGCATGCAAACATAAACTGCAGCTGGATTTCCAGGCAATCCAAGTAAAAAACAGCGATGCTCATCTTCAATATATTGGGCGAAGAAAAGTGGTTTACCTGGTTTTTGTTTAACTTTCCAAAATATTTGTTCGAAACCTGCGTCAAATGAACAAGGACGGACAAAATCATAGTCCCCAACAGATACACCACCTGTGGTGATGATCACATCATATTGTTGTTTTAATTGGTTAAAACATTGAGTAACACGTTGAGACTCATCAGCAATGTGCAGAATATTTACCTCTATGCCGTAATCTTCAAACCATGCTTTTAATAAAGGTCCATTTGCATCAAAAACTTTGCCAGCTTTTAAATCTTCTGGTGTTTCAGCAACTTCATCACCAGTGACGAGTACAGCTACTTTAGGTAGTCTATATACAGCAATACTTCGTACACCGATCATACTCAATGCTGCAAGCGCACCAATATTAATTTTCTGACCACATTCAGCAATCTTCTGACCTAATTGAATTTCCTCGCCTGCAAAACGAATATCTGCTTGTTGCTGAATATGTTCGACTAATCGGATTTTATTATTTGATTCGATCTTTACAATTTCTTGTCTAGCGACATGTGTTGTGCCAGTTGGAATCTTAGCCCCAGTAAAAATACGTATGGCTTGTCCCTGCAGAAGTTGATGATCAAGTTCACTTCCTGCTTTTATCTCTCCAATGACTTCAAATACTGAATCTTGAAGATTTTCAGAGGATGAACATATTGCATACCCATCCACAGCACTTTGTGAAAAAGTGGGTAAATCGACCCCAGAATACACATCTTGAGCCAAATAACGATTCAGACATTCGGTTAATGGCAGTTGCTCAACCGTCAATGCGCTAGGCGTTGACTGAATCAACGCCAAAGCATCATCAATACTGATCAACCCTTTCTCAGCATCACATCCTGACATTACTCATATCCCCCTGGATGTGGCAAATCACGGCAAACATCAAAAATATGCACCAAGGCTGGCAAAATTGCAGCCATTGATTCACTTGCGCCGCCACGACTACCAGGTAAAGTCACTACTAACGAACGATCAATAAAACCAGCCACCCCACGCGACATAGCCGCATATGGCGTACGCTTCTGTCCAAAAGAACGCGCCGCTTCCATCAAACCATCCAATTTTCTTTCTAACAATGGCTCAAGCGTATCTACCGTTATGTCACGCTTCCCGATTCCTGTACCACCAACAGTCATAATGCATGCATAAGATTTGCTTAGCTCTAATACTAGATCCTTTAATTGATCAGATTCATCAGGCAGAATTTGATAATGAATTGGATCAAAACCAGCTTCTGTCAAAGTATCAACAACTGACTTTCCTGCCGTATCAGGTTTGCGACCAGCTGCCACAGTATCTGAGAGAACAATCACTGCTGCAGAAACAGGTTGACGTAAGGTACGTTTGAAATGTGATTTTCCGCCTTTTTTCTTGAGTAATTTACATTGATCTAAACAAAGCTCTTCAGGCTCACAATGCGGTTTTAACATGTCATATAACGTTAAACCTGCAAGACTGGCAGCTGTGAGTGCCTCCATCTCAACACCTGTAGGACCAATGGTTTCTACAGTGGTTAAAATTACGACATGATCATCATTTAATTCATATTCAACATCGGCGCGATAAATCGGTAATGGATGGCAAAGTGGAATCAGCTCATCCGTTCGTTTCGCTGCCAATATACCTGCAATACGTGCAGTTTTCAGCGCATCGCCCTTTTCAGTATTTCCGTCACGTAGAAGTTGAATACAATGTGCAGGTGCATGTAAGACAGCTTGTGCTTCAGCTACACGATAACTTTCGGGTTTCATCCCAACATTTTTCATCTTTACTTCCTAAATTTAATCGTGTGTATGGTCATGTGCACAATGTTCATGGTGCTGATGCGTTGTTGATTCTGCTTTTGATAAAGGAGAACTCAAGTGCTTTTTCGATTGAAGATTATCAGTAGTATCTTTTCGAATACAACAGCCTTCAACGTAATGGCTTGTTCCATCTGTGAAAAACTCCTCTTTCCAAATTGGAACTTCATGCTTGACTCGTTCAACAGCTTCTTCGCAAGCTTGAAATGCTTCACGACGATGCGCAGCATACGCAATTGCAATAATTGCGCTGTCACTCACATCCAAATAACCAATACGATGAATCACTCGAACATAAGAAACTTGATATTTATCTTTAATTTCCTGTTCTATGTCACGAATCATCTTTTCTGCGACAGGTGTGTAAGAGGTATATTTAAGTGCTTTTACCGATTTTCCTTCATGATGGTTTCGCACAGTTCCTATAAAAACATCAATCCCTCCACATTCAGGAAATGACTGAATAGGATCAAAAATATCTAAACTTAATGCTTGATCTTGAACTCTTGAAAACTCACGCATTTCTAACCTCCAGCAACAGGTGACAAAAGCACCACTGTGCATGATGAATTTAGTACGGTCTGACGTGTCACAATATCTTCACCTATCGCGCAAGCACATTTATCCATCGCCTTTGTAGCATCTGGATAACAATCTACAATATGATTTAAAACATCTAAAATTAAACTTTCTTTAGCAAACTCAAATTGAAGTGGTTTGGGTAGTAATCTTTCTATCTCTCCAAAAGCTTCTATTTTAATTTCTATGGTTTGCATACCCTCTCCATATTTTTCAATCTAACCTCCAAGCATGTGCATACTAATTTTACGTACTTGTTGGTTTTGTATCGCGTGATAACCTTTGGCCTTATGCCAGATATAAGGTTTAATTTTTTGATCTAGCATTTGATATGACACTTCAGATAAACCAACATGTTGTTTAATCGTGTTCAACAAATCGTTTTTGATATTCAAACCTTGTTGAGCAAATAAACAATTGAATAGTTCACCTTGTGCAGTTAGACGAATACGATCGCACTCACCACAAAATGAGTGGGTAATCGTCGAAATGATGCCAATTCGATAATCATCTTCTAATCGATATTGGCGTGCTGGTTCATGATTTTGTTGAAGTAGCTCAATAGCATAATGAGGCTTTAATCGCGCTAATATTTCTGCTTCGCTCACTACAGCATCTTTTGTCCAATGTTGATCACCGTCTAGCGGCATAAACTCAATAAAACGTAATGGAATATTTTGATCTTTTGCCCATTTCACCATCGGTAGAATTTGATCATCATTGTGATCTTTCATCAAAACACAATTAATTTTCAAAGGGATTTCAGCTTTTTGAGCGGCTTTTATTCCTTCTAGTACAGGATTAAGTTCTTTCTTGGTTAGTGCTTTGAATTGTTTTGCATCAAGACTATCGAGGCTGATATTTAAATCATCCAAACCAGCAGCTTTTAATTGATCAGCATACTTCGCTAGGTAATGACCATTAGTCGTCATTGAAATACGTTTTAAACCAATTTTTTTTAGTTGTTGCAAATCACGGATGAAATGAACAACTCCTTGTCGCATTAAAGGTTCCCCACCTGTAATACGAATATTCTCAATGCCTTGTTTCACCATATAAGTACAAAAAACCAAAAGCGATTCGAAACTTAATAAGTCTTGCTTTTTCATCCATTCAGGATGTTCAGGCATACAATACACACATTTAAAATTGCAACGATCCGTCACCGAAATACGTAACTTACGCTTAATACGACCATACTGATCTTGTAAGATCGGTAAATTCGTTTCAGGTATTTCATGCTTCATCATATGCACTCATATTGTGAATTTTCTCATATTGTTCAGCACAAGTTGTGTGCATATCTATTTTCCTGAACATATGAGAATTTTACTTAAGCAATTATTATTCCAATTTCTAAAATTCATCAATCATATAGTCTGTGTTTCGTTGAATGAACTTATCATTTTAATACTAGAGCAAAATCTGATGATTTATAGCAGATTATGGTTAAATGAAATTGCACTATTTCAAAACATATATAAATTTAAACGCAATAAAATAGTGCAAATCAACTCAATCTATCAACTATGCCGCAGGCTTCTCTAGTCGTACAGGCACATGTTTATGATATGGGGTTTTCGATAAAGGATCGCAATGCTTTAACGAAGTTAATCGATTCAATTCAGGTCCGATCGCCTGCCCCCCGTTATAACGTAAACCATAGCCATGTGGCAGCGAAACAACCCCTTTTCGCATTCCCTCATGGATCTCCACAACCACTGCAATCTGCCCATGTTCTGAAATACACTGCAATGAGTGACCAGTCTCTACGCCAAAATAAATTGCATCTTCAGGATTCATTCTCAAGCGACCTTCTGCATCAACCTTACGCCATGCTGGATCACGGTAGATTTGGTTTGCGTTATAGCTACGGCGCTCACCTGCCAATAAGACAAATGGAAACTGATCACTTGTACCTTGAGTTTGTTGATTCAGTTGTGCTAACTCAATCAACATTTCAGGGATTGCTAAATGAATCTTTTTATCTTTATAAGCAACCAAATCCCAGACATCATCATAGTTGTGTTTAGAGAGAATTACGCCTGAACGTTTTTGCAATATCGCTTGGAATAAGTTTACGCCTAATGTTAAACGATTCCCTTTATAACCTGCTTGTTTGACTGCTTTATAGTGTTGAGCCGAATACTGCATACACAAAGGCAATAATAAAGCCGTTGATGCGGCGTCATTTGGTAATCTCTGCCCAAGTGTTCGATAAACAATAGATGCCGAAAATGGGACTAACTTTTTATTTTTCACAAAACTGGCAGCAAGTGCAGCAAAATAACCTAGATATGCTGTTTTAGCGGAATCCTTTTGCGCGATCTTATTCAGTAAAGGAAACTGTTTTGGAATAGCACCCATGGCTTCAAGTAGGCGAGTATAGATTTCCGATTCAGGCAGCGTATTGCCTTGAGCTTTAAAAAGCGGATGACGTAAATGGAAACCATTTTGTGGAAATTCCAAATTAAAGCCCGTAAATTCCCACTTTTCAAATTGACTATGCGCTGGCAATACATAATGGGCTAATCGCGCTGTTTCTGTCATCGCAACATCAACCACAACTAGCAACTCCAATGACTGGAATGCCTGTTCATAAGCTGCGGTGTCTGGATAGGTGAGCAATGGATTGCAACTATCTACAAAGACTGCACGTACTCGCTTATCACCTGCTTTTAAAATTTCGTCAGGTAAAATATTGGGTGGAAAAAAACCTGATATTGGAAACATCTTATGATGAACCGTACGACGATATTTAGGATTACGCTCATCAGTATTGGTCAAGATCGGAATAAACATAGTATGTAAGTTATTCGTTCCCTGTTTACCAAAATGCCCTACGAGTAAATAAAGTAATTTTTCCAAATATCCGTTTAAGGTTGTGTTTAAAGTATGCTGAATCCCTAAATCAATACGAACACAACCACGCTTAGCTTTGGCAAAATCACGGACAATTTGATAGATCAATTCAACTGAAACATCTGCCTTCTCAATATATTACTCAATTGGGACGGCTGAAAATGCTTGTTTAACTTGCTCAAACCCATGCGTATGCTTTTGAATAAATGCTTGATCATACAAATCTTCACGCAACATGATTGCAATCATTGCAGACATCAAATAGGAATCTGTACCAGGTTTTAATTGCACATGGATATCAGCTTGCTTAGCCGTTTCAGTAACACGCGGATCAAATACCACTATTGTTCGGTTTGGATCTTTCTTGATATGTTTTAAAGTATCACGAGCATTTGGAATACCATGTGCTTGAAACGGATTGGTTCCAATAAATAAAACATAATCCGCATGTTCCACATCTTCAGTGGTATGACATGCTTGACTGCCAAACAAACGACCATTCACCCAGAAATCACCAGTTTTCTCTTGAGCAAGTGAGTTATAGGCATAAAAGCTTTTCATTGCATACAATAGTTGGCGACCATAAGCCGCCCCTAGATGATTGCCTTGTCCACCACCACCAACCGACGCAAATGCTGTTCCGCCATGTGCATCACGAATTTCAACCAATTGATCTGCGATTTCTTGGATCGCTTGATCCCAAGGAATTTCTTGAAATGAACCATCAGCTTGTCGCTTCAAGGGATGAGTTAAACGATCTGCATGTTGTTGATAATGCTCTAAACGTGCTGCTTTTTGACAAATATAACCTTGTGAAAATGGATGCTGCTCATCACCTTTAATTTTCTTAAATTGGTTGTTTTCAACTTCAACACTTAAACCACAGTTTCTCGAACATAAAATACAAGCAGTCACATCCTGTCTTGCAGCGCTAGTCGACATTGGCATTTTATTCTCCCTATGATTTGCAGTTTTATTCACTAAAGGTCTTTTGATTTTTAAAAGCGAATAAGGCTCAAATTACAAATGATGAAATAAGCAAGACAAGCAGTTATCTCGATTATTTTTGTAAATTTTAATTGCCCAAACATGATCTTAAATCCTAATAAATTATTTGGACAACCACTTAAAATCCTGTTAGTTCTAAAATAGAACTTATTTACTAGAAGATCAAGTACACTCACCCGAAATAAAACTAAAACTTGACTTAGCAGAGTTCTGATAAATGAATAAGATTATTGTCATAAGATATAATTTTTATTGATCCAATCCCTTTAATACATGAATATCTAAAAAGAATGGAATTTCTTTAACGATTCCTCACCATAATAGAAAGATCTTATGAATAATCCAATGAACTCGAAACAAATTGAAGCCCTTGTTGCACAACACCCTGTTGTTGATGATCTCATTCAGCTTAAAGAAACAATTTGGTTGAATCCAAGTTTTACGACCCTTGAAATGGGGCTACCTTTTGTTGGTCTTAATCAAAATGATATTGATGATGCCCGTGATCGTTTAACTCGCTTCGCTCCTTATCTGATGTCTGTATTTCCTGAGACTGAGATAAGCAAAGGAATTATTGAGTCTGAACTGGTTTCGATTCCAAAGATGCAGCAAACGCTTGAAGCTCATTTCAAACAAGATATCACTGGAAAATTATGGCTCAAAAAAGACAGTCATTTACCAATCTCAGGATCGATCAAAGCACGTGGCGGTATTTACGAGGTGCTCTATCAGGCTGAAAAACTTGCCCTTCAAGCAGGTTTATTAACAATTGAAGATGATTATTCAAAATTAGATCGTGCAGAATTTAGAGATTTTTTTAGTCAATACAGTATTGCAGTTGGCTCTACAGGAAATTTAGGACTTTCGATTGGAATAATAAGTGCAAAACTTGGCTTTGATGTCACTGTGCATATGTCGGCAGATGCACGTCAGTGGAAAAAAGATAAATTAAGATCACATGGTGTTACCGTTATTGAATACGCACAGGATTATGGTGTTGCAGTTGAAGAAGGTCGTAAAGCAGCATTAAAAAATCCAAATTGCTTTTTTATTGATGACGAAAATTCAAAAACTTTATTTTTAGGATATGCCGTTGCAGGTGAACGCTTAAAAGCACAATTAGAATCTCAAAATATTACGGTTGATCAAGACCATCCTTTATTTGTTTATTTACCTTGTGGGGTTGGTGGTGGTCCTGGTGGCGTTGCATTTGGACTAAAAATGGCTTTGGGTGATCACGTACATTGTATTTTTGCAGAGCCAACTCATTCACCATGCATGTTGCTAGGTGTAGCAACAGGCTTACATGATCAAATCTCAGTACAAGACCTAGGCATTGATAACATTACCGCAGCAGATGGCTTAGCAGTAGGACGTGCATCTGGATTTGTAGGTCGAGCGATGGAAAGACTACTCGATGCTTTCTACACACTGGATGATCAAAGCATGTATAACTTATTGGGGCTACTCAATGAATCAGAAGATTTAAAACTGGAACCATCAGCCTTAGCTGGAATGTTAGGTCCAATCTTAATCAGTCAGCACCAAGAATATGCTGCTATGCATCAACTGACTGCGCAACAAATGAATAATGCTAATCATATTGTTTGGGCAACTGGTGGTGGTATGGTTCCAGTTGAAGAAATGGAAATTTATCTGCAAAAATCCATAATCTAAACATCCATATCAACATCTAAATAAGAGAGCTTTTTTAACCGATCAGTTTGAAACAAACATCTGTTTAAAAGCTTTCATCTGCTTGTATTGTTGAAGCTCATCCAATGAATTGATGCTATGACAAAACAGGCTTTGCTTTTGAAAGACAACGTGTTGAGCGTGTAGTTGCCTAAAAGTTTCTCTTAAACTTAATTTATTTGCAGCGAGCTGGTGTTCTAATATCGATAAACTCGCTCTTTTTAACAAGCAAAATGGATACAAGGCATCGCCATTGATATTTACATACGCCACGGATGCTTGCGGATTTTTCTCTAAGGCACGATGCAGCTTTGCAAGCACTTGATTTGGGATATAAGTCACATCACAAGGAATAAATAATGCATATTCTGCTTGTACACGCGACCATGCACTTTTCATTCCCATCAACGGCCCTAAAAAGCCGTTTTGATCATCAGAAAAACATTCAACAGTCGGCTCTATACTTTTATAGATCGAGCTATCACGATGACTATTGACCCATATCTGCTGAACTTCCGATTTAAAGCGTTGACAAATTTTTGACAATTGAATCTGATCATCAAACTGTTGCAATAGTTTGTTCATCCCATTCATTCGTCTTGCCTGTCCTCCCGCCAAGATCACGAGATCTGTAGCGGGAAAATCTGTATTCATGCTTCCGCCTCCAACTGGCAGGTTTTAATCAAACCTCTGATCTCAGGTAAACAAGAACCACAATTACCACCCGCTTTTAGACAAGCTGTCACTTGTTTTTCATGAGTAATATTCTGCGTTTTAATCGCTTCAATGATCTTATTTTTACCTACTTTAAAGCAGCTACAAACCAATGGTCCATCATTATTTGCGGCTGACATCGGCATACCAGCAAGCAGTGCTTTACGATGTAATGCACTTAAACGCTCACGTTTGAATAAACTCGCAACCCAATCACGGTCAGGCAACATATCCGATGGCGCAATATAAAGACTGGCAATCAAAATCCCATCTTTCAGAATGATGCTATGACTCATTTGCGCTGAAACATCTTCAATACTCAACCATTCATAAGTTTCATCAACAAAAGGCAAGAAACTTTTTAAATTCTTCTGCGTTTGATCAAAGTTGTGACGATCTGCAATTTCAAAACGAACTGCTTTGGCTATTTTAACTTTTGCCCACCATGCACATGTTTGCAATGAGGTTTTGATTTGTTGTTCAAACCCATCTCGGACATACAAAACACCTTGCCATGTTGTATGGAATGGCTGAATTGCAACAGGTGTATGTTTAAACTCAGGTTCGCCTGATATTGCATCTACAACTGGATTAACTACTTTTCCGACACGAGCATCAGAGGCAACTTGCTCAGTCCAATGAATCGGTGCAAAAATTTGACCACGGCGAACACCTTGAGCCAAAGTGACACGCAGAACACAACTGCCCCATTGTGACTTCACTTCAACCAATGCTTTATCACGAATACCAAATTTTAAAGCATCATTCGGGTGAATTTCACAAAATGGTTCAGCTCGGTGAATGGTCAGATTTGCTGATAAACCTGTTCGCGTCATGGTGTGCCATTGATCACGAATACGTCCTGTATTCAACACCAATGGATAATCTTCAGAAACTGCATGAACTGGATCAATTGCCACTGTCGGGATCAGTTTTGCTTTTTTGCTTTTATGGCTAAACAAGCCTTGATCAAATAACTGCTCAACCGCAGTACTTTGACCTTTTTCCCAAACGGGCCATTGGATCGGACGTAAATGATCATATTCATCCAAAGACAAATTCATTAGTCCTTTTAGGTTGAAATAACGAAAGTTTTCCACTTGATCACGTTGATCCAAACTTGCATTTTGATGGGCAGATAAGGCGGCGTGTTCATTAAAGATGTCACATACGTTGTTAAAATCAAAACCAGAAAAACCTAATTTTTTCGCAACTTCAGCAACGGCCCACCAGTCTGCTTTTGCTTGCTTTGGAGCAGGTAAAAAAGCTCTTTGACGTGAAATACGGCGTTCAGAATTGGTCACCGTTCCATCTTTTTCACCCCAACCTAACGCAGGAAGCAACACATCCGCATAAGCTGTGGTATCTGTATCAGCACAAATATCTGAAACCACGACAAACTCACATTTGGTCAATGCGCGTTTTACTTGATCCGCATCAGGTAAACTCACCACAGGATTGGTTGCCATAATCCATATGGCTTTAATTTTTCCAGACTCCACAGCTTGGAATAAGTCAACTGCTTTCAGTCCCGCTTGATTGGCAATCACAGGACTGTTCCAAAAGTTTTGTACAAGTGTTTGGTGTGATGGATTATCGATGTCCATATGTGCTGCCAACATATTGGCTAAACCACCCACTTCACGGCCACCCATGGCATTCGGTTGACCTGTCATTGAGAATGGCGCAGCACCTAACTTACCAATTTTCCCTGTCAAAAGATGGCAATTGATAATGCTATTGGCTTTATTCACCCCTTGAGAAGATTGATTCACACCCATTGAAAATAAGCTCACAACTTTTTGATTGGTGGCAAATTTTTCGAAGAAGAATTTTAGCTTTTCTGCTGAAATTCCCGTACGGTTCACGACTGAGTCAAAATCAGCTTCAGTCTGACTAGATTCTAGTAAAGTGTCCAAACCTTCTGTATGTGTATCGACAAAATGTTGATCAATAAAGTTATTCTTATATAAATACTGTAATAAACCATTGAACAATGCGACATCTTGTCCAGGTAAAATTGGAAGGTGCAAATCTGCTTGTTCACATGTACTGGTAAAACGGGGATCAACCACAACAACGAATAAATCTGGATTTTTACTTTTAGCCTGCATGATGCGTTGGTAAAGTACAGGATGACACCATGCCGTATTTGAACCCACCAACACCACCATATCGGTAAATTCAAAGTCTTCGTAACTTGCTGGCACGATATCCTCACCAAAAGCACGTTTATGCGCTGCAACTGCCGAAGACATACACAGACGTGAATTGGTGTCGATATTGGCTGTACCTAGATAGCCTTTCACAAACTTATTGACGACGTAATAATCCTCAGTCAATAGCTGCCCTGATACATAAAATGCCACACTGTCACGACCGTGTTGATCGATACACGCTTGGAATTGATCTGCGATTTTTTCTATGGCTGCATCCCATGTCGTTACCTTACGATGGTTCTTACGACCAAACATCGGATGCAAAACGCGAGTCTCTAATCCTAGAGTATCCGCCAAATTACTGCCTTTAATACAAAGGCGTCCAAAATTAGATGGATGTTCCAAATCACCAGCAACCTCAACCGTTGTTCCTTGTGCTTTATGATTTACCGTGACATCAACACCACATCCAACCCCACAATAGGGACACGTTGTTTTTGTAATGATTGTTTCTGCTTGATCGGAGCGACTGTGTTCTAAATTTTGAATACTGTTCATGACTGCCCCTTCACCTATTTCATCTATGCCTGAATTTCACGTTCTGTTTGGGTTTAGGCACCGAGGAACCTAAACCCCAAAGATGATTAACCTGCTTTCTTCATTGCAAAATCCTTACCAAATAACAATTTATTTCTAAATGTTGAAATTGGTGTTTGATCTGCAATCAATTCCGCATACCACATGCCATCTTCAGTATCACCGAACAGTACCGCACCGATGACTTTATCTTTCTGAATAATGATACGCTTGTATATTTGTCGTTTTTCATCATTCAGGATAATGTCTTCGTAATCTTCTTTCGGTTCAAAATTTCCAGCCGAGAATACATCAACACCACTAACTTTAAGCTGAGTCGGAACGGTTGGTGATTTGAAAGTTAAACTACCGTGTTCTGCCAAGTGTGTTGCACAGATAAATGCTTGTCCCCACAATGGTTCGACGAGACCAAAAGTCTGATTACGATGCTCAATACATTCACCTACTGCATAAATACTTGGGTCAAATGTTTGCATCGTATCATTGACCAAAATACCACGATTACAACGTAAACCAGCACTTTGAGCCAAAGCAATATTTGGACGAATACCTACAGCAAATACGACAAGGTCGGCATCCAACACTGTGCCATCTTTCAGACGTACTTGGTTAACATGGCCATCTTTACCAATCAATGCTTCAGTATTTGCCTCAGTGATAATATTAATCCCTTTTTCTTCAATACTTTGACGCAACATACGACTCGCACGACCATCAAGCTGACGCTCCATAATGCGATCCATCAAATGAAGAACAGTGACATTCATGCCACGTTGCTTGAGACCGTAAGCTGCTTCTAAGCCAAGCAGACCACCACCAATCACCACAGCATTTTTCTTCGTTTCGCAATATTTAATCATGGTATTGACATCATAAATATCACGGAAACTGATTACACCTTTCAAATCCACGCCTTGTACAGGTGGGATAAATGGAGATGAACCTGTTGCAATAATCAAACGATCGTAATCGACACTTTCGCCTTTTTGTGTATGCACTACTTTACGAGTACGATCGATTTTTATAGCAGGATCGTCAGCAATAAATTTGATGCCCTTATCGCTGTACCATGCATGTGGATGCAACATAATGTCATCAATGGTTTTCTCACCAGAAAGCACGGGTGAAAGCATGATACGGTTATAGTTACCCCAAGGCTCTTCACCAATCACCGTCACATCATAACGATCAGGTGCCATGTCGAGTAAATCCTCTAGACAGCGCATTCCAGCCAAACCATTACCAATCAAAACGAGCTTCAGTTTTTCTTGAGAAACACCATTATTGGTAATATAAGTTTTTTGCGGAACAGTACCTACCCAAACTCGACCATTTTCGATTTTGGTTGGAAAAACAGAAAGCTTTTGATCTTTATCTTCTAGGCATCGACCTGTTGCTAAACTGAAGTGTTGTTTGTAAATCGGTGAGGCAATAACACGCTCACCTTGCAAATCACCAATAATACCGCGCGCCATTACATTTGCTTGGCTAAACGGATCTTTATTACTTAATGCATAAATACGTTTTTCGTTCCCTACGCGGAATAAAGCAACGGATTGACCCGCAATAAGTGCACCTACACCTGTATTTGGCGTGATGTCATCAAGATGACACACATCAATCCATTGATTTTCTGAAAGCATATTCATGTCTTTTAGATTTGTCATTTTGATTCTCCTTATGCTTCTACCATCGGGATACGATCAACTGAACGTTCAGCTTCATTTAATGGACGGATCTGATCACGCACTTCAGTAAATTGAATATATGGATCAGCTTGCTCTTCAGCGCTTGCATTAATGTAAGTTTGGAAGCGTTTACGAATCTCAGGATTCTCTACCGCAGTACGCCATTCGTCTTGATAAGTTCCAATTACATGTGCCATGCGATTTTCAAGTTCTTCTGCAAGACCAAGCGAATCATCGACAATCACAGCTTTGAGATAATCTAAACCACCTTCCATGTTGTCACGCCATACACTCGTACGTTGTAAACGATCAGCTGTTTGGATATAGAACATAAAGAAGCGGTCGATATAACGAATCAAAGTTTCAGTATCTAGATCAGAAGCTAAAAGCTCTGCATGGCGTGGTTTCATTCCACCATTACCACACACATATAGGTTCCAACCTTTTTCTGTCGCAATTACACCAACATCTTTACCTTGTGCTTCAGCACACTCACGCGTACAACCCGACACAGCCATTTTTAGTTTGTGCGGTGAGCGTAAGCCTTTGTAGCGGTTTTCTAATTCAATCGCTAAACCAACAGAATCATCTACGCCATAACGGCACCAAGTGCTACCTACACATGATTTCACTGTACGCAATGATTTACCATAAGCATGACCTGACTCGAAGCCTGCTGCATTCAACTCTTCCCAAATAAATGGTAGCTCGTGCAGTTGCGCACCAAATAAGTCAACACGTTGACCACCTGTAATTTTGGTATACAGGTTATATTTTTTAGCAATTTGACCTACAGCAATCAAACCATCTGGCGTGACTTCACCACCTGCCATTCGTGGTACAACTGAGTATGAACCATCCTTTTGGATATTTCCTAAGTAGTAGTCATTACTGTCTTGTAGACCTGCATGCGTTGGTTCCAATACAAAGTCATTCCAGCACGATGCCAAAATGTTTGCTGTCATTGGTTTACAGATATCACAACCTAAACCATGACCATGTTGTTGAATCAAATCATCAAATGTTTTGATTTCATTGACACGCACCAAGTGATAGATCTCTTGACGTGAGTACGGGAAGTGTTCGCATACATGGTTATTAACCGTTACACCTTGACGTTGTAACTCAGACTTTAAAACTTGAGTAACTAATGGCGCACAACCACCACACGCTGTTGCTGCTTTAGTACATTTCTTTAAAGCACCTAAAGAGGTGGAACCATCACAAATGGCTTGGCAAATATCTGCTTTCGATACGTTGTTACATGAACAAATCGTTGCACTGTCTGGAAGTAAATCAACACCGCTACCGCCCGCCTTCGCACCAGAATCAGCAAATCCTGGCATGATTAAGCTTTCAGGTGTTTCTGGCAATGCGATACCATTCAACATCATTTGTAAAAGATCGTTATATTCTTTTGCATCACCAACCAGTACTGCACCCAGTAATTTGGTTTTATCTGCATCGACAACGATTTTCTTATAAACCAATGCATCTTCATCAGCATAGAAATAGCTAAGTGAGTTCGGTGTCATACCATGTGCATCACCAACCGATGCCACATCTACACCCATCAATTTCAACTTAGTGCTCATATCAGCACCAGCGAAACAATGTGTTTCTTCAGCTAAGATATGTTTGGCTGCGATACGCGCCATGTCATATCCAGGTGCAACGAGACCATAGATTTTATTGTCCCAAAGCGCACATTCACCAATTGCGTAAATGTTTTCATCAGAGGTTTGGCAGTAATCATTGATCTTGATACCACCACGCTCACCAAGCGCTAAACCACTTGAACGTGCTAACTCATCACGTGGACGAATCCCCGCAGAGAACAAAATCACATCCGTTTCAAGCTCACTACCATCAGCAAATTTCATTACATGCTTAGCATTATTGCCAGCTTCGATACATTGTGTCGCTTTTTGCGTGTGAACTTTTACACCTAAGTTTTCAATTTTACGGCGTAATACTTTACCGCCTAAATCATCAATTTGAACCGCCATCAAACGTGGTGCAAACTCAACTACATGTGTTTCAAGATTTAAATCACGTAAAGCTTTAGCCGCTTCCAAACCGAGTAGACCACCACCGATCACCACACCTGATGTCGCGTTTAGGCTTGCAGCACGGATCGCATCTAAATCTTCAATGGTACGATATACAAAGCAATTTTCACGATCATTACCTGCAATTGGCGGAACGAAAGCATATGAACCAGTTGCCAGTACGAGTTTGTCGTAACTGATGACATCACCCATACTAGTAGTCACGGTTTGTTCTTTTGTATCAATTGCAATAGCTTTGGTATTTAGTCTTAAATCGATACCATGTGCATCGGCAAAATCGAAACGAGCAAGTGATAAATCTTTCGCTGATTTACCTGAAAAATATTCAGTCAAATGTACGCGGTCATATGCAATACGTGGTTCTTCAGCAAGAATTGTTATCTCTAATTCATCATCAGCTTTCTCTAAGATGGCTTCGATGAATTTATGACCCACCATACCGTGACCAATCATCACTAATTTCATTGTGTTTCTCCTAAAATCTAATCTGAGATTAAGCTGCGCTGTTTTGTTCTGAGCCACGTTCTAAAATTGCTTGTTCAAATAAACGTTGTTCTTTTTCTTTATGCTCTACCGAAAATCGGATAAGCATGACCGAACTCGCAGCAATGACCACTAAGCCACCTAGAACCATTAAACAAGTTTGAATATCCAACATACCTTTCAGTAAGAAACCTGCCGCCACTGCACCAACGTTTCCACCTGCACCGATGATGCCTGCAACACCACCTAGCGCTTCACGATCAATGAATGGAACAAGCGCATAAGTCGCACCACATGCCATGTGTGTGAATAATGCAAATACCGTCATTACGAGAATAGCGAGTACAGGTCCATTCATTTGCGAGAACAACATTAAGAAAAGCCCTTCGCCAAGAATCAATCCAAACAGTACTTTAGTACGACCATCCAAGCCTTTTTTGAGTGCAACTTTGTCTGAAAGAATCCCACCCAATGCACGGGCAAATAATGCGAGCAAACCAAAGATACCTGCTGCTAAACCAGCCTCTTTTAATCCGAAACTAAAGTGTTCGACGTAGTACATCGCAATGATGTTATGGATAAAGATTTCGATACCGAAACAAGCTGCATATGAGAAGAAGAGAATCCATACGCGATAGTTACGAGCAGCATGCATTAAGATTGCTAGACCACCTTTTTTATCGCTGCCAACAACCACACCTTGAGCACGTAACTCTTTGAAATCACCTTGAGGACAATCTTGAGTAAACTTCCAGTAAAGAAAACCTACGATCACCATCATGACACCTGGAACGATTAGTGCGAGTCTCCAACCAAATGCTTGCTCTACACCAAACATCACCAATGCAGATAGTAATAACGGCATGAGTGCTTGTGTTGCCCCACCACCAGCATTACCCCAACCAGCTGAGGCTGCGTTTGCAGTTCCCACGACATTTGGAGCAAACATGATGCTAGTGTGGTATTGCGTAATCACAAAACTCGCACCAATTGCACCAATTAATAAGCGAAAGAACAGAAATGATTCATAACTATTTGCAGAAGCGACACCAAAAACGGGGATACTGCCGATAATCAACAAAGCGGTATATGTTTTACGTGGTCCGTACTTGTCACATAAAGGACCAACGATCAAACGGACTAAGATGGTGATTGCGACTGCTGCGATATTGATATTTGCGATTTGATCTTTAGTCAGATGAAATTCACCTGCAATGACTGGCATTAAAGGTGCACATGCAAACCAAGCAAAGAAACAAACGAAGAAAGCAAGCCAACTCATGTGGAATGCCCGCATCGCTGGTGCAGAAAAGTTAAATAACTTTATTGATGTGGCTTTTTTTGCCGATAAATCTAAAGACATTGCCATCTCCCATACTGAACGTATATTGCTTTGTTGACACAGCACTCTGTGTGAACAAACCGATCAGATCGGACATCGTTGGCCGTCTTACAATTTTTTGGAAAGTCGTCTTTGACTCAATAAATATTTAGCAAATGCTATGCCAACTTTAAGAAAGCAAAGCAAGAAATTATATTAATCATTGTTTTTTAATGATTTTTATAAATAAAAATAGCTTAGACACTACATTTTACCCCTATACAAAATAGGGCTTTATGAGGATGACCCGTTTTAAAGCACAATTCTTTCTGCTTCAAAAGAACTCTTTTTACGCACCAAAACAATACATTTTATGGTTTTAAAACATAGTTCTAAATTTTCTTTGGTTCTGAAATCAATGAACGATACAATAAAGCGCATAATGTAGATGCTAAAGGAGCGATTGCACCGAATAAGAATAACTCCAATGGCACCAATTTTGCTTTTAAAACAACATTCATCGTGCATCGTCTTAAATGCACACACACTTATCGTTTGATCTTTATACTTATGCCGAAACTCAGAATCGCACTTATTGATGATGATCAAGCCCGAGCTGAATACATCAAAACTTGTTTAATTGAACATGATTTTGATGTTGTTGCTTGCTTTACTCTTGATCACCTGAATATTTTCAAATTGGAACATCTTCAAGCAGATGTCATTTTGCTCGATATGGATCATCCACATCGTGACGTTATTGAAAGCTGTGTAAGTAACTTTGACCTACCCACTGTACTCTTTACTAAAAACACTGACAAAGACACCATCAAACAAGCAATTGATGCAGGCATCACTGCCTATATTGTTGATGGTATCGATCCAAGTCGTTTACATACCATTCTGGATATTTCGATTGAGCAATATAAAAAGCATAAAAAACTTGAATGTGATCTAAAAGATGCAAAAACAAAACTCGCAGATCGAAAAGATATTGAAAAAGCGAAAGTTTTACTGATGCAACTTCACGGTCTCACTGAAGATACAGCATTCCAATTATTAAGAAAAAATGCGATGAGTCATCGTATGACCATCGGTGAAATGGCACGTCGTCTACTCGATGCACAAGAGCTTTTAAACAATCAACTAAAGGATGAATAAATGAGCAGTTTAGAAAAAACAAAATTGCAACTTGGTTATATTCCTTTACTTGATTGCGTAGCACTGCTTTGGGCTAAACAACGCGGTTTTTTTGATGAAGAAGGATTAGATGTTCGGCTGATCAAAGAAGCTTCCTGGGCAAGTTTACGCGATCGACTGGCATTTGGTTTACTCGATGCTGCACATTGCTTATCTGCTATGTTACCTGCTGCTGCAATTGGCAATGATCAGATTGGTATTCCCTTACAAACACCATTGGTCTTAAGCGAGAGTCGTGCTTTTATTAGCCTGAGTCAGAAACTGTGTTATCAATTACAGATTCAAAAAGACGATACTGCGGAACAATCTGCTCAAAAGTTAGTAGATCATCTTAAACAAAATCATCCTGTTTCACTCGCGCATGTGTTTCAACATTCTATCCATCATTATTGTTTAAAAGAATGGCTTGCTTTGGCAGATAGGGAACTTGCAAAAAACATTCAAGTAAAAACCTTACCGCCATCGTATATGGTAGAAGCACTAAGCACTCATTTAGTCGATGGTTTCTGTGTGGGTGAGCCTTGGAATACCCAAGCTGAACTAGCAGGATTAGGACAAATTGTATGTTCAAGTCAGCAAATTATCCCAAATGTCGCAGATAAAGTGCTTGCTGTGACACATGATTGGGCAGAACAGCATCCGAATACATTAATCTCACTCACTCGAGCTTTAATCAAAGCACAGCAAGAGCTTAAATCGATTGAAGACTTTGCGCCAATTTGGGACCTTTTAGTCGAATTCGATATTATTCAGTTTGAATGTTCTGAAGAAGTGCATGTAGAAAAATACCATGCCATACAAAATATAGTTCGTCATCTGATTGAAAATGATGCACAACCCAAAGTGACTGACTTTGAATGGTTGTTTGAGCAAATGCAGCAATGGAATGCCTTAGAATCATCATCCGAAATATCTACTGAGCTCGCTCAAAATTGTCTACTGCCTCAGATTTATAAAACAGCAGCAGTA
>Ga0154420_1084_pt2 | contig 34238 bp, 31 predicted proteins | sample RifGroC1_FD_115924 | JGI IMG/M metagenome (GOLD analysis project Ga0154420, IMG submission 115924) | Acinetobacter sp. GWC1_38_13
TTTTAACTTAACACCAGTTTATGTATCTTCCTATTTGCAATAAACATCATATTTATTAATACATCGTTCCATTTTAAGAACAATAGTAACTAATTTAACAGCAATTCGTTATGCTTTGCATCATTAAGTAAAGTTACTAATTAATTTGCTTTTCTTACTGACATTAGACAGACGCACTGCTAGGATTTAGCTCAAATTTATAGTGTTAAAGCCTTCATGGAACTCATTGATTTTATTCTGCACGTTGACGAACACCTTTTAGAGTTTATTAAGAATTATGGTGTCTGGATTTATGCCATTCTCTTTTTGATTATTTTTGTCGAAACGGGTTTAGTGGTGATGCCATTTCTACCAGGCGATAGTTTGTTATTCGCGGCAGGTGCGCTAGCAGCATCAACTGGTGCAATGGATCCTTGGGTTCTCGGTGTCTTGTTATTTATCGCTGCAGTTCTTGGTGACACGGTCAATTATCATATCGGACGATACATAGGTCCTCGTGTATTTGAAATGAACTTGCGTTTCATCAATAAACAGCACTTGTTTAAGACTCAAGAATTTTTTGAGCGTCATGGTGGGAAAACCATTATCTTCGCACGTTTCGTGCCATTTGCACGTACCTTCGCGCCATTTGTAGCTGGTACAGGCAGCATGAATTATAAATACTTCCTGACCTATAACGTGGTGGGGGCGTTCTGTTGGATCGCATCATTCATTACTTTGGGTTATTTATTTGGAAATATGCCAATCGTGAAAGATAATTTTACGCACTTAATTTTCGGTATCATTATTATCAGTATCTTACCGGGTGTAATTGGTTTTCTACGTCAGAAAATGCAAAGCATTAAAGGAAAATAATGCTCTGCCCCATTGATTAAAAGAAACGAAAAATCATTGGTAAGGTACAAATAATCAATAACATAGCCGATCCTTTATACAAGTGGTCGGCTTTGATTCCTACCAAACTACCAGCCAATAATGCACTCCCAAAGATCATCCAAAAAATTGATACGGGTATCAACACTAAGCTAAACACTGCGAAAACCAATAATGCATTTTCAACGGAGTCCCATGTTTCTCTTGGGAAAATTCCTGCTGCCAATAACAATGTTTTAGGATTCTTTAGACTTGAAACAAATAGTCGAGGAGTTTTAATTTGTTGATGATGCTGATTATATTTTTGAAGATGTGAACTTTTCCATAAATGAAATGCTAGCCATAAAACATAGGCAACACTACAAACATGCAAAATGATGATTAAAGCAGGCCAAATTGGGTCAAAAAGATGGATAAATAACGCCCACAATCCGATCCCATAGATATAACCTAGCCACTCTACAGGTATATATGACAACGTTTTCAGCACGCCTTGTTGATGTGTTGAACTGGCTAATAAAGCATTCGTCGGCCCTGGAATGAGTAACACTGCGATCATCGCCAAAACAAAAAACCAACTCTCAATCATATAGATACCAACTGACTCAACATGCTCGCCACCTTATACGAAATTCGCTGCGACAAACAAGTTTTATGGGAAAAATGAACAATTTGAAATGAAGAAAATTGAAGATAGAATCAATTAAGACATTGTTATATTTATATTTTTAATGAAACATTTTGCTAAACTTTAATTGAGCATCACCAGCATAAACACCAGTGATGCACATATGAAGATTAAGAATTTGCACGCTGTTTGACAATAATTGGGCAACCTTTAAACTTCGCAGCCTGAACAATTGCATCTTGTTGACCCAGTACATTCGCAAGCTCAGTATTTTTGGTGTTCATCGACTGACCCATATTGACTGAGATCGAAGGCCCAAAGCCCCAACCGCCTTTACCCCAACCACCGCCAAGTCCAACTCCCACCCCTACGCCTGTGCGCTTCGGTGTTTGTACACCATTATCGATGTAATGCTGAATACGATTGTATTCTGCTTGTAGTTGCTGACAGTTTAATGACTGATATTGCGTTGGAGATACATAAGCAGGTTTAACCGTCGATGCACATGCACCGAGAAATAAGGTTGTTGCCAAAACTGGCAACCAATATAAACGCTTCATAAGCTTCTCTTATTTTTTTGCTTCAATCTCATTGAATAAAGTGACATAAGCAAGCGTCAATTTATGTTCAGCTGCGAGATGAACCAAAGGTAAATTCTTCTGATGTGATTCTTTCATCAAAACTGATGGTGGCAGCATACTTTCAAGTACAGGCAAACCATCATCTTTCAATTGTTGAACCACTTCACGTGGTAATTTTGCTTGAGCTTGATATTGATTGACCACAATACCTTCAATCTCTAAGCGATCATTATGATCATCTTGGGTTTCGATCACATTTTCAATCAAAGTTTGTAACGCACGTTTAGAGAAAACATCACAATCAAATGGAATTAATACGCGATCTGCTGCAATTAATGCGGATAAAGTAAAGAAATTGAATGCAGGTGGTGTATCAATAAAAATACGATCATAACGTGCACTAAGCGATTGAATTGAATCACGTAATTTATAAATTTTATGTTTGCTTTCTAATGCGTGTTCTAATGAACCTAGACTTGGGCTGGCAGGAATGACATCTAAATTTTCAAATGACGAACGATGTACATAACTTTCGAGCCCTTTACCACGTGGGGCTTTCAAAATAGAACCAATTGCATTACCAATCAGTCCTTTTTGTTGTGTTGTACCTAAGACATCTTCAAAGAAGTTCTCAATGTTTGGCTCTAATGCTGTTTTATCAGCAGAATATGTCGCATCTTCACCCAAAAGGTATTGGCTCGAATTTGCCTGTGGATCAAGATCAATAACCAAGGTTCTTAGACCTTGTTTAGCACTGATTGCTGCCAAATTGACTGTGATACTTGATTTTCCCACACCACCTTTTTGGTTAAATACCACACGAGTTAACATGATTTCCCTCTACAAGATTTTTTGTAAACTGCACGCAGTTTAACCTAGTGCTAAAACAATTACTAAAACAATGTCAAACAATCATGCAAAAACTGGCTTGATCATAACTAAGCCCAGAATACCCACTAAGGCCACTGTTCCGATCAATAAACCAGCACGACGTTGAACCAAAAGCACCGTATCATCTTTTTTATACATTTTGATCATCGAAGACCACAGTACAAAAAACAGGATGACTTTGGCATAGAACCACGGCTCGACTTGGAAGTTTTTCATATAAACCAGCACAGCACCCGTAACAATAATTAAAGTCAACGATAAATGCTGTAACCCTACGATCGCTTTACTTGAACTTGTATTTGGCTGTTGATTATCTCGCAATCCAATAAACAAAGTTGCTGCTCGAGCGACAAATATTAGAATGAGCAAACTCACCGCTGACATATGGATAATTTTGGTAATTAAATGCGCGTCCATAGTCGATTCCTAGTTTTTTGGTGCATGGGCACATTCAGGACTTGCTGGTGCTTGTCCTTGCCATTCTGAAGGGATATAAGCATGTATAGCTAAGGCGTGAATTTTCCCAGGACTCATCAGTTCCGCAGCAACCGCATAAATTTTCTGATGACGTTGCACGAGACGTAAACCTTGAAACTCTTCACTAACCACCACAACCTTAAAATGGGATTCTTTACCTGGAAAGTATCCACCATGACCTGAAGATTCATTGATAACTTCAAGGTGAGTAGGGTTTAACGTGTTTAAGCGCTCAATTAACTGTTGTTCTAAGTTCATCATTCACTCTGTAAATCAGATTGAGATAGTGCATTGATTATACATAACTACTTACATGAGGTCTGTGATGATTTCGGAGATACAAACGCAGAGTATCTGGGTAAAATAGATTAAAACTTCGCCTCTAAAGGTAAGTTTTTCGGTATTTTCTAGATAAATGCTTTTATTTTATGCAATTAAGCAAAAACTTTGCATAAAGTTGTTGACCCTTGTTTTGCTTAATGTATTATAGCTGGCACGCGGGAATAGCTCAGTTGGTAGAGCATAACCTTGCCAAGGTTGGGGTCGCGAGTTCGAGTCTCGTTTCCCGCTCCAGATTGGTTTTTTTAAGTGTAAGTTTTAGTAAAAACTGCTCAATATGCGGGAATAGCTCAGTTGGTAGAGCATAACCTTGCCAAGGTTGGGGTCGCGAGTTCGAGTCTCGTTTCCCGCTCCAAATTTAAAAGGCCCTAGTCGAAAGATTAGGGCTTTTTTCTTGTTGATTTTATTATATTTTTTAAAATTCCCCGTTCCTTTGTTATTCGAGTCAATAAAAAATATTCTTAATGTAATTTGTATTTTGTGACCAAGATGTGACCATAGCGTGCCCATAACTATAAAAATGCTCTTAATTGATCTCAAATGCTCTCATTTCATCACTACTTTTTAGCCCCCTCAGAGCTTTTTTGGCTGTAAAAAACACCAAACTCTTTTCAAAGTACAGTATTTTTTTACCAATCGTTCAATAATTTGTGACCATTTCACTTTTTGATGTGACCATTTGTGACCAAACTAGTCATTATCATTTTGATTATTATCAATTTTCTTAAAAATCAATAAATCACCCACTCCCACATCTAATGCAATACAAATTTTATCAATGGTTTCAAAATCAATCCGTACAGATTCATCATTATAAAGTTTGTGCAAAGTAGATTTATTAATTCCAGTACTTCTTACCAAATCAGCAACCTTAAGTTTCCTTTCTGCTAATAAAACTGCCAAGTTTGAAATAATCATAAAATTTCCTACTTAAATCATAAAAAGTACTTGCAACAACATAAAAATATGATAATTTATGTCTTAGGAATAATTTTTCCTAGTTACCTAGTAAAAAATATGAGGCTCTATTATGTCATATACCTATCTCACAGCCCAGCAACTGGCTGAAAAAATCCAGTACGACGCTCGTACTATTCGCAACCAGCTAAAGGACAGTGTCTTTATCGAAGGTGTTCACTACATCCGTCCTTTTGGTGGCCGCAAAATTCTTTTTGTTTGGGAACGCATTGAAACTGAAATGCTTAAATTCACTGGTTTAAGCATGGATGCCCTGCAATAAGGCTTAGGAGGTTTAACTGATGGCTACCATCCGGGAACGAAGTGGCAAACTGATTGCCGACTTTCGCTACATGGGCATTCGTTGCAGAGAAACAACCAATCTTGAAGACAATGCTTATAACCGACGCATTTTGAAAAAACGTCTCGAACAGCTTGAAGCTGAAATTACTTTGGGAACTTTTGAATACGAAAAGTACTTTCCAAAAAGTAACCGTGTTGAGGAGTTTAAGGAAAAAAGAAGTCAGCAAATTGCTGTACAGACCAAAGTTCCTCTTTTTAAAGAGTTTACTGAATTGTGGTTTAAGCAGAAACAAGTTGAGTGGAGAACCTCATACCAGCAAAAGGTTTCAATTGTGATCAAAAACTATTTGATTCCTGCTTTTGGTAATCAGGTTCTCTCGAAAATCAAGAAGTCAGACTTGCTGAACTTCCGTGCCTCTCTCGCCAAAGTGACACACGGAAAAGATCAAACAAGTCTGAAAGCATCGAGGATCAATCAAATCATGACGCCTTTACGTATGATACTCAATGATGCGGCTGAACGATACGAGTTTGAGTCGCCTTATAAAAATATTAACAATCTGAAGGAAAGCAAGATTGAAGTCACACCTTTTTCTTTGGAAGAGGTGCATAAAATTCTTACCACAGTGCGTGAAGACTTCCGCCCCTATTACACCATTCGCTTTTTTACGGGTATGCGTACCAGTGAAATCGATGGTCTGCAATGGAAAAATATCGACTTACAGCGTCGTGAAATCCATATCAGAGAAGCGTTAGTGAATGGTGTGCTTGGTGCAACCAAAACTTATGGTTCTGACCGCACGATCCAGATGAATGACCGCGTTTACCAAGCCTTTCTGCAACAGAAAAGCTTAAATAATGGTAAATCAGAGTTTGTTTTCTGCAATCGTGATGGTGGACCTCTCGATTACCGTCTGGTGAATAAACGTGTCTGGCATCCGATCTTGCGCTTTCTAGGATTGAAGTCTAGAAGAGCCTACCAAACACGTCATACAGCAGCAACTCTTTGGTTGTCGGCAGGAGAAAATCCGGAATGGATCGCACGTCAATTGGGACATTCAACGACTGAAATGCTATTCCGAGTCTATAGCCGTTACATTCCCAATGTTACGCGCCGCGATGGCAGTGCATTTGAAGCCATGTTGGAAAAACTAAATACAGAGGAGCTTGCACATGAATAGTAAAGCTTTCTTTGGTGGTGTGGTCGTCAGCCCTGAAGCAGATATGGTCGCTCGTGAATTAATCCATGAGCTACACATTCCGAAACTGCACAATCTGGCCTTTTTGCTGGAAATCAATAAATGCTTCGATGATCACCAAGCATTAAGACTCTGGCTACAGCGAATGCTAGATGAAGGGCAAGCTCATTACGATGACTTGGCTCAACAGGCCCGTCTCCGCTTAATGAGTCTCGCTCACTCATAAAACAAACATAAAAGGTCATCAAATCGATGACCTTAGCCCCTTTATACCTATAAAAAGGTCAACATATGAATAAAGATATTTCAATTTGGATGCCACTCTATATTGGCGACCTACAGGCGAAATTTGCACGAATGACAGCAGAACAAATTGGTGCGGCACTGCTGTTAATGATGGATTTCTGGAAAAATGGTGCCATTCCTCACGACCTAGCTACTGTATGTAGCATCACGAAATTACCGCAGCACACCAAGGCTAAAACTTTGTTAAATACGCTGATGGCCCTAGAATTGTTTGAAGTCGAGTCTGAGCAGATTCATTCAAATTTCTTAAGCAGTTTAAAAAGCCAAGCATTACAAAATCAGCAAATGAAATCTGATAAAGCTAAAAATGCAGCTCAGGCACGTTGGGGGAAATCCGCTAGTAATGCTCAAGCATCAACCAAGCACCGAAAAGTAAATGCTCAAGCAGCTCCTGAGAAGAGCCCGAGTATTACTCAAGTCATGCTTGAATCATGCCCTTCATCTTCATCTTCATCTTCATCTTCATCTTCATCTTCAAATTTTGAAGAAAAAAATGAGAGTTTTTTAGAAAATTCAAAGTGGATTTAGGAGATCAGTCATGAATACCATGCTTAAAACACTCCAGTTTCGCGCAGAAACAACGGAAACACTTTGCCCTACCCATCATATACCCCTGATGGAAATTGCAGGTCACAGGCTCTGTAAATTGTGTGCCAAAGAAACCGTCCATCACTCACATGCAGCCTATGAGAATGAACTGCAACAGCGATTGCTACAACAGAAAATTAAAAATTCAGGGCTCAATAAACGCTACCTGGATCGTGGCTTCAAGAATTATGTAGTTGCATGTCCTGCACAAGACAATGCCATCAAACTATGTCAGGCTTTTGCACAGCAGATTATTTCTGACCATTATCCAAACCTACTGCTCATTGGTACACCGGGTACAGGAAAGACTCATCTGAGTGCGTCAATCATTCGCAACATTCTGCATAACAGTACAAAATCTGCACGCTACTATACCAGTACAGAAATTGCTCAAAAAATGATGGATACCTGGTCAGATGCTTCACGCTCTGAAAAGGAAGTCATCGACCATTTCTCCAGTTTTGATTTATTGGTGATAGACGAATATGGCCTACATGACCGGCATGAGAAACGTCTGGAAATGGTACATAAGGTTTTATATAGCCGTTATGATAATATGAAGTCGACGCTGCTCATTTCCAATTTCACAGTCCAAAATATGCAGCGGGATTTAGGTGTAAGATTATGGTCTCGGTTACATGAGAACCATTTGATTGTAGTGCCGTGTTATTGGGATGACCGACGAATAAGCGGATAGCCAAACTCTTTGCTCAAGCCAATTATCTTCCGAGATAATTGGCTTTCTTTCTAAAGATTCAGAACATCTAACCCAGCAGATAACTCTCGGTTTCCACAATCAATATCCTATTAAGTTTGAACTATACATATCATATATTTACAAGATATTTATATAATCCATTTTCAACAGGCTTATTTATTCTAAAATCAATTTTAACAACAGAAACAGGACCAGCATCTGTTTGCATTAAAGTCTCTTGTGCACTACCTTCGATATAACTTAGAAAACCGATAAAATAGAAATCAACACCTTCATCATCATCTTTTTTCACGAATAAAGGTAGCAATGTTCCTTGTTGCTGTGCATTTAAAATCACCTGAACATCAGGACTAGAAATTTTTCTTTTTGATTTAGACATCCACTGAAAATGTTGCGGATCAATGAACTTATCTTCATATTTTGTACTATCAGAAATATCATCTGCTTTATGATAGGTGACAAATATTGGGCAATTTGATTTATCTTTACTAGCTAAATATCCACCCACATTTTGTGGGTTTTGATTTTTTTCCCAATTTAAAATACGGAATACATCTTTACGTCCATATTTTGCATAATAAACAAAACCACGGTTGAATTTAACTATATCAAAATCTTTAAAATATTTACTGATTGCATATTGCACATTATCATTTAAGAATTTTTTAAAAGTAGAGTTTTTAAGAGCTTTCTTTAAATCATTAGAAGCAAAAAAATAAGAATTTCTTATCCCTAAAGAGCTCATTGCCCCATGATCTTTAAAATATTTAGTCGGGTTAAAAACCATATTTAAATTATTAAGTATGGATACCAAATCATCTTTAGAAACACTGATTTGATATCTTTCCTTTACTTCATGTTGGAATGTTTCGACCTCTATTACATCTTGATCATATTGAATAATTTTCTCTAAAAGCAATGATTCTAGTACACGCTTTGTATTGTTAATTTCTAGAGCATAGAATTGTAATAACGCCTCTTCGAACTCATTTAAAGTTGGTGTAATTTTTCCTATCGGATTTATAAAGGAATAATAAGATTTTGCATAATTAACAAAACTAAATGGATCTCGCAAATCGGTTTGTAGAAAATCCATCATCATCGGCATACGACCAAGCCGAGTCTTTAATAACTTGTAATCATTCACTAAATCTTTTTTCATTTGAAAATTAGAATTATTAATCGAAGCAAAGATTTTTTCTTTAGCAATTTCATCAAAATGAATCGTCGATGCACCTGGTAATAATGAACCACCACTCGTCACTAATTTGCGCAATTGATCCTTATTAAATGAGCTGTCACCAAATAAAGCCATTGGGATTAGAAAGTTCTTTTCATAATTGCCAATGAAATCGATAACGGTCAGGTATTCTTTAGTTGCAGTTTTTCGTAGTCCACGACCTAATTGTTGGACATAAATAATCGATGACTCTGTTGCTCGTAGAAAAATTACTTGATTAATTTTAGGAATATCAATTCCTTCATTAAAAATATCAACCGTAAAAATCATTTCAATACGATGATTATCTGCCGAGCTGATTGACTCGATCGCAGCTGTTCGCTGTTCCGTACTATTCTCACCACTTAAAGCTATACTTTGAATCCCTAAGAGATTCATTTTCCCTGCAAGCTCTTTCGCTTCTTTAACGCTAGAACAAAAAACTAAGGCTCTTAATTCGCCGTTATCTGTACCAAACTTATCTGAAGCTTCTTTGATCTTTCGAGCACGCTCATCACTAATTAAATGACCAAAATCAGTATTATCATCAATCAGCTCTCCATCTATTTCTAAATCTGAAATTCCAAAATAGTGAAAAGGGCAAATGAGATTACATTCCATGGCTTTTTTAAGCCTAATTTCATAGGCTATGTTGTAATCAAATGCTTTGAAAATATCAATACCATCGCTTCTTTCTGGAGTCGCGGTCATACCTAAAAGAAATTTAGGTTTGAAATATTCTAAAATTTTTAAATAGCTAGCAGAGCCTGAACGATGACTTTCATCTATTACGATATAGTCAAAAGCCTCTGGTGAAAATTGAGTTAAATGATGATCTCTAGATAAAGACTGTATAGTGGCAAAAACATTATTGTACCCAGCTATATCTCGATTAGATCCTGAAAAAATAGCAGATTTAAAATCGGTCCCGAATACATTTTTGAAAGTCTGTTGTGCATCAAGAAGAATATTTTCTCGATGCACAATAAAAAGCATACTTTTTGCTCTGAAATTGCGTATATCAAAAGCCGAAAGATAAGTCTTTCCTGTACCTGTTGCAGAGATGAGTAAAGCCTTAGAAACATTGCCCTCTCGTAATTTTTCCAAACTACTCAAGGCTTCTTGTTGCATTAAATTAGGTGTAATTGAACTAGAAAGCTTTATGTTCTGTTGTGGTAGTTTCTGAACAAAGTGTTTTTGGGCCTGATATATTTCACTATATTGTGCTAAATACTCGTCAGTCAATTCTTGTGCATCATTAAATAAAGTCTTTTTTTTAAGCAGCATATCTTGCATAATTTTACTTTGAGGCAGAGCTCGAATAAAAATATTGAGCTCTTCATTTTTACTCAATGCATTAGCAGTTAAATTACTACTACCTAACAACACACTTATATGATCTTCACGCTGGAATAGGTAGGTTTTCGCATGTAAATCAGATTTCGTATCGATACGGACCTCAATATTCTTAAACTTTTTTAGTCTTTTTAGTGCATCTGGTTGAGTAAAATTAAGATACTGAGAAACTAAAATTCGACCAGGAACATTCCTGCGTTGTAAATTCTCTAGCAAAGAATAAAGTGTATTAAAACCACTCATGCTCAAAAAAGCTGTAGTGAACCAAAACCTTGTGCAATGTTCTAATTCACCTTCAAAGGTATTGATCACTTTTTCTAATGGATAATTATTTTGTACCAACTTAGTTTGATAAATATCTTCTGAATAGGAAGATTGATCAATGAAGCTTGTAATTAACCCTTTACTCAATGCATCTAGAATCATTTTCTTTGCAACTTATCAACAATAGGTAAATCTGCTGCTGCCCAATCGAGAGTAGTTAGTTCATCAGTAGTCAACCATTGATAATCCACATGTTCTAATAACTGTAAATCTTTATTATTGGTACGGCATAAAAATGTATTCAAAGAAATACTAAAGTCAGGATAGTCATAGTCAACCGTAATAAGATGTGAATGTACTACAATCTCCATGTTTAATTCTTCTTGAATTTCACGAATAATTGCTTGCTCTGGCGTTTCATCTTGCTCAACTTTCCCACCAGGAAATTCATATTTCAAAGAAATATAATCATATTTAGATGGTGCTCTTTGTACACATAAAATTTTATCTTCATGTTTGATTACGGCAGCAACAACAGCAATTTTTTTCATAGACAATATTTTTTAGATAAATGAGAATCTTACTATAAGCATAAGACTTAGATAAGACAGGCCTGTAATAATTAAGCATTTTGAATAGCTATCAAAATAAGACCGTCTCTTATCAAGTTTGTGAGGTCGAGTCCAACCCCTCTTACTTTTCAAACATTTCATGTTTAAATGTAGTGGCTGTACAATCGCCCACTTATTTTTAAAAATCACATTTACATATAACAATTTACCCATGTAAATTATGATTTATTTTAGTTGCTCACCTTTCAGTGTCACACGATCAAAACTATACACATGTGCAAAAGGACTCTCAACGCACCGTCCCACTAAAGGCATCTTTTGATCTGGTTTCCCACTCTTTAAGAGGACATCAGAAGCACATATCGGGCATGTACCTTTAAACTTTGTCACCCGAGTAATTTGATTTCTCTCTTTATCCCGATACATTTCAAGATCAGCATGATCTTCAGCGAATGAAATAAAACTCATAGGGGCTTTAATTACACGATGCTCTGGTAAATTCCATAACGGAATTGCCCAGTACTTAAACATAATAAATGAAAAGAAAATCAGACAACTAATCCAAAATAAGTCCAACGATGTAAAAGATTGTTCATCACTAACTAATACCAATGAAAAAATAAAAACATAAATAGCCCAGCCAATCACACTACCAAAGAGTACGGTAATCATTACCAGTCCTCTCAAGCTCTTATTTTGTAACTCGCCATTTTTAAAAATGAATTTATAAAACCACGACAGTTGAATGTCGGCAGGATTATTTCGCTCATAATGAACAATATTATCTTCAGGACTCTGATTATCTTCATCAACTTTAGCTGTAATTTTTTTTATTTCCAACCAATATATTCGCTCATTCCCCTTCCCACCCTTAGTATCATTTGTATTTACAAATGGGATGTATCCAAGCTCATCAAACACTGCACTGTGCCGGTGAATAACACACTTTAAAAAATCATTTAATCGTGAGTCATTGATCCATTTTCCAAGTTCTTTAGAATCCATTCTTTCCGCTGACAATTTTCCATCAACAGCAACTTTCAATTGCTGCCTGGAGTAAGTAACTTTCTCTTCAAAACCACTCTCATAACTCTCAATTGTTTTTTCAAATAACACCTTTAAACAATCATACGCCCTGTTGATCGTAGGCTGGTTCACTAGTAAACCATAAAATAATTTTAGTACTTTTATTTCTATTTCAGTCACTTATACACCCCACTTACCCGTATTACCCCTGTTAATACGGTGTTTTAGCGATTAAATCACAGTCATAGTAGAAGAGTAAATTAACTTGCTAAAGGATTTGTACTCATGACTATGTATGTTGCTCTCAATGAAAATAATAATCTGGTCCAAATAGAAAATGTTGAACGTGGCTTAGCATGTAAATGTACTTGTTTTGAATGCGGTGAAACTGTCATTGCACGCAAAGGTGATATCAAAGAGCATCATTTTGCACATGCCAGCAATAAGGAAAGCTGCAACATTAATCCAGAATCTGTACTACACAAATACGCCAAAGAAGTCATTTTAGAATCTATGGGTTTAATGCTTCCTGCGGTCCCAAATACTGAAGACAATGAAGCTGCATGGTGGACATTTGACAAAATTATTCCTGAATTTCACTTAGGGTTAATTCGTCCTGATTTAGCCTGTTATTACAATGATGAACCAATATTTATTGAAATTGCTGTCACACATTTTATTGATGAGAATAAACTTAAGATCATTGAATCAATGAACGTTAATACCTTAGAGATTGATTTATCGAGCTTATTACAGGCTGAACTTGTAATACCAAGTGAACAAGCAAAGAAACTGATCCTTGAAAGTCTGGATCATAAAAGTTGGCTTTATCCTCAAGCCCCTAAAGTGATTAAAAATGGAGTTGAAGGGAAAATATCTAAAAATCCACTTGAAGTAACTGAACAACTCGCAACAAACACGACTCCTAATGTTTCATCTTGGGAAGATTATCAATTTACCATCAATGGAATATGGGTACGTGCTCGCAAATTTTCGAGTGGAATGCTATCCGTGAATTGTATTTACAACCCCGAAATCATTGCAATTCTAAAGCAATGGCGGAATGAAGGTGGTGGCCGTTTTGATCAAAAATATCGTTCATGGAACTATTGGCAACCGTTCTCTGCTACCGTCTTAGAAAGGTTAGAACAAATGCACACACCCAAAGATATAAAGCACTACTAAGGTGCTTTATATCTTTATTACATTCAAATACTTAAATATATCTATTGAAAATCAATTCTTTAATACACTTGGGCTAATATCTTTTTATCTTTTCCACCCAACCAAACTAAATACTCATTCTCTATTGCCTGCTTATACGCCCAGTCGGCAACCCGATGCGAACGTTGCAGATCGGTTAGAAAACCTAATTGAGAAATCTCTCGAATAATAGATTGATCATGCAGATGATTACGCTCCTGCCACTGATGTAAGAATTGCTGTGATGCTAAATAATTACTTTTTTGTGAGTTGCATTTTTCATCCGCTAGGACAAAATTATGTCCGGTATCGGCAGGATATAAAGACCAAGGAATAAAGTGATCCACTGCATATTTAGAGTTCTTTAGGCTTTTACCGCAATAGAAACATTGGCATTGCTGTAGATCAATCAGAAAGTCTGCAACCTGTCCTAGTTGGTTACGACTCGGTGCAAACATGAATTCATCTAGGTCAGGTAACCCATCTAATACAACCAGATTCTGCTTATTCAACCGGACAAAATCAATCCAGCGCTTCTGGCACAACTCTTCAATAATTTCACTAAACTGTCTCAAGCAATACATCACCTTGGGCAATAGCTTGAGGGACTGCTTGGAATCTTCAAGACTATAGAGAAACTCTATGGTTTGACTATTCAGGTTTTGCAAATATAACACCGGCATTTGCCTTACCGTTGTTGCCACTGTTCGCTTTAGCCTGTTCCAGTAAAGTACATCTGTTCTCAGTGCGGCCAAGGTCTTGAATTGTTGCTGTGCCTTTTGGATTTCACTGATGATTTTTGCCTGCTGTCCAGTGGCTTGTTTAAGGATAAAAGGCTCATATTGGTTAAACTGAAACGGTAGTGACTGTTTCCAGTACAGGTCAATAAACTTTTCAGCAATATCCTGATATTCCAAATGCAAGGCAGCACCGGTATCTTGACCCTGTTCAATCGCCAGACGCGTGATACTTATCAGCAAAGCAAACTTATATGTCGAAGTAAAAGTCCCTGACTGCAATATCTGCTGAATATGCTTCAAGAATTTCAGCTGCTCGTTGGGTGTAGGTTTATTATTTTCTATAAAGTGATCATCCTGCCACATGTTGAAGCTTCACCTGTCTTTGTAACCCTGCTTCCGTAGCGATTTCCATCATTTTCGCATTTTGAATGGCTTTTTTACGCATAGCTGAAAGGGTTTCTTTAAACTCGTGCTGATTACCTTTCAAATTGAGTGGCAGTATCGTTTGTTCAAAAACCTTTTCCTCAACATTCCAAGGTTCTTCACAAATTATCCAGGACACATATGCATTATCTTCAAGCCATGCATCCAGCCATTGTTCACCTGAATGCGTGAAAGTCATGCGATTACCTGACCCTACTCTTCTAAGCGGATACCCACTCATCTCAGCCAAAAGTATGCCCAATGTTCGTCTTAGCGTTGAACCTTCTGCGTTACCTGCAAAGTGTGTTTTAAGCCGTATTCTCAAGTTTGATTTACTATTTGGTTTAGTCTTTTTGTCAGGCGATATGCCAGCATACAACAAAGTATATTCTTGATACGTTATACAGTTTTTTGTTGGGATTCCCGGTGGATTTGTTTTGAACCACCAAAAATAAATCCCGTGTTCTGCAGGAATCAAAGAGGGCTCTTTCATTAACTCGGCACGATTGTATAAACGCTGTGGGTAATAATCAAAAGCATGTGATTGCTTTTTCCATATTACGTTGATCCACTCTTCTGTACGGTCTGGACGTTTATCTACAGTAATCCATTGCTGTAACAGTAAAGTCTGATCTATTTGTTTGAGTAAGTCGTAAGCTTGCTGCTCATTCAAGTCAGTAAAGCTGCGCCCTTCTTTCTCACGGTCTGTATCGCCATATTTAAAAGACATATAACACACACCATTTGGCTTTAATGCTTTAAATATGCGCGCCAGCACTTCAGTCAGGCGATCTCTTTCACAGTGCAAAAGAGAAGCACAAGCCCAAATCCCATTATACTTAGCTACTTCATTCAGCTCATAAAAACTTTGCTGACGTACCTCGATGCCTGTCAGCTCTCTCGCCTTTTCAACCAGCTCGGTAGAATAATCAATTGCCTCAACTTGATAGCCTTTTTTCTTAAATGCCAAAGTGTCCCGCCCCGAGCCACAGCCCAAATCCAGGATCAATGCCTGTTCCGGCAAATATCTTAGAAATGGTGCGTATAGACTTTCCATTTCAACCTGATAGGTATTTTCAAAAAATGCTTGAGCATGTTGATTGTAATAATTTGATGTTTGATTCATTGTCTAAAAGCCAATATCTTATGTTAAAGAACATACTGATATTTCACTAGATAAGTCAAATGATCAGTCCTATGAATGAATCAAACTCTTATTTCACTGTATCCGGACAACTGAGATAGAAACCAAACTGGTTCTTGTAAATGGAAAAAATATGGGCTTCAGATTTCGCAAGAGTATTAAAATATTACCTAGATTAAAAATCAATCTGACGCATAAAGGCATCAGCAGTGCAAGCATTGGCACACCTGGTGCTTCTTTAAATATTGGCAAAAAAGGCACCCGAACCAGCGTTGGTATTCCAGGCACAGGCCTATCCTATTCCAAGCACCAACCCTATAAGAACAGAACTGGCAACCAAGAGAATCCTGCTCAGGAACAACCACCACTCTATACATCACATACTGAGAAACCTAAATCGAATGTCTGGATTTGGGTAATTTTTGGATTATTTTGTTTTATTGTCGGGGCAATTATTTTTTGAATTTAGCCATTCTTTGTACCCCATAATATCCACTGCTAGGCAAAATTTAATTCATTCATTACTATGGACGGATGTTAAATACAATAAAGGCTGCCGCTGATGTCTGATAATGACAGTACTATGGATTATGATGAAAATGATTTAATCGATTCTCCCTTGTCTCAAATTTTACAAGAGGATAATGAGCAAATTGAAGTTCTAATTTATCGATTACCCGATAGTGACTGGACACTGGAAGTGGTAAACCAAAATGGTACTTCTACGGTATGGGATGAAACATTCCCGTCAGATCAGGAAGCTCTATCTGTCGCTTTAGATGGAATTAAAGCCGCAGGCGGTATTCAGGCCTTTTCCGAACTCAGTGACCTCGAAGCAAAGAAAAATATTTTTCCTGAATCGCTTACTCGCCATTAAAAATGAAGTTGCTGGCTTGGATCTGAGTCAGTATTTTTTGGATTCTTAGAACCTGTCGCGTGATAGGTTCACTTCAACCCAAACCCATCTAGTGTTGAAAGGTCAAAATTTTCATCAAACATAAACTCATCTGCTCGCTCTTTTCTTAATGTCGCCCAGGCATAAAAGAAACATTTCTCACATAACTGCAATTCATATCTTTCCCCGTCATGCTTGGAACCATAACACCAATGTGCATATAAAGTGCCAAACGCCAGTTTCGTTGATTGGTTGCATACATCACATATAACATCTGTAACGACTTCTAACTGTTTCAGTTGTTTGATTTCTATATTAAGAGCCTCTAAGTTTTAAAATAAATAGCATTGCTATAAGTTATGACCCAGTTCTTAAAAATATAAAAAATCACAATATATTGTATATAGTTTGTAAATATACACAAAATATAGGGTAGATCAATCTTGTTTAATGTTTCAAAAAATTATAAGAATATTCACTTGATTATTTTTTACACTTATGAAGGACTATGGAAACCGCTTTTGATTTCAATGAAAAATTTGGCACACCTAAAAAATTGTTGTGCAAAAATTTTAATAAAATCCAAATCAGTATCCACCCTGATTTTTCTGGAATTTATCTTTGCTATCAAGAGGCTTTCAAATCCTTAAAAGCTGATCTATCAATATTGACTTCTTACCCTGAAATCCGTGTCTGGAAAGACCCTAATAGATCTGGCTATACCATCGCAAATGCCTGTCAGTGGCACTTATATTGGTCTAAGAACACACCTAAGAATATCAACTTACTCGTCCATTCTTTTCCTCAAGATGAGGACAAAATTGAGCTATTAAAAAAAGAGGCAAGTTTGGAATTCATGAGATTTCTGGCCTCTTATCACCATGATCTGGATCGAATGAATCCTGCAAAAATGCAATCGCTGATCAATGCACATATCTCATATGAAGTTATCTTGGCTTTAAACAAAGAAAATTCTTTCAAACCTCACCGTACTATGAGCTTAGACCTGCTAGCAAAACTACTCTCATTCACACGAAATCAGCTGAATTATCGAAATAAAGTTATAAACCGGCAAAGACAGAAGATTTTTGATCAACTGCAACAAACCAGTGGAATTGTGCAACAACTTTTAAACAATGTGGACTTCGTTCTCACGCCAGATCAGCTATGGAAAGCATAATGTCAGAATATAACCCAAACCATCAAAATGCTGCTGATATTCCGCGGGTATCATTAAAACAGACACTGGAAAAACTCTTTGGTAATGAGCAGTTCAACCGTGCAGAACATATTCAATATATTGCTGATTTACTGACTTTACACCCCACTGTTCAATATCTGAAGGAGCTGAATCTCGATCTATTAGATTTTGATCTACAAACTAATTCTGTTGTTGCTAGACCCGCTGCCTTGGTCTCCTCTCGAAAACATACTGTTAGTGCAACACCCGTTACTTGGTATGTGAACTCAATTGCACAATTAGCAAAGTCAGAAGAAAATGCCTTAATCTGGAATATCCTAGTCTTAAAAGCAGCAATCTATTTAATTGCACTGCCAGACATTAAACCTGAACTTTTTAAAGAGGATCACACTGAACATTTCAATACTGTAAAACGTTTATTCCAACGCTTCCGTACCGCCAATCGGATTCTAAGTTCCGAAAAAGAATATCAAAATACTCCTGAATATAGACTCCTTTGGGAAAAGTATCTTAAAGATCCCTCCCTTTCCTTAGTTGAATTTATTCGGTATTTGAATGAGGTTATTGATGAAGAACGTGATAAAGAGTCATCTAATGATTTTATGCAAAACCTGCTAAACGTGATCCGCATCACCTTTAATTATGTTTTGGAAAATAAGGCAAAAATTGCAAAAGCGAGCATCGAGACGCAACTGCAACATGAATTTTTAGACGAAGATCAGCTGATTGCAGAAAGTTCAGAAATTAAAAAAGGGCAAAAATCTAAAGCCCTCAATATAGAACAACAACTAGATGACCAAGATACACGTCAAATATTAGTAGACCCAACCATCGTTACCCCCCTTGCTGCATATTCAGAATCCAGCCAGAGCTATGTGCTGCCTTTGGTTGCCAAACATATTCAACGGAAAGAACATTTGCTGCCATACAGCAGCCTCTTTCCTAATACCACAAGCATAAGTGCCCTAATTACTGAACTATATAAAAATTACATTATTGAGATTAAAGAAGACTCTAAAGACAAGGATAAAGAAACCAAAAAAAAGAAGGCATCCTTGATCCTGATGTTGTCATTTCTGACAGGAAATAAAATCCAGGAGTGGCTACGTCTACAAAGTAAACGTGCTAAAAATTTAAACGCTCGCCAACAAATCAAGCAAAGCAATGGACAATATTATCTGAGAAGTAAATTTTCAATTTTTGAAAATAAGGATTTTGCTTATCCAGAGGGCTTGCTCAACCAAACAGTTCATCTGGACATCCCGATCCCGAATTCATTTATTGAATCTCTGCGAGACGGTGACCCCGTTACGGAAGAGGACCTTCAGCAACATTTGAAACAGCTGAGAGCCAAATTTTATATTCCAAAATTATCACTAATAAGAATTGGCTCTCTTTTACATCAGACTATTTTGCAACGCACTGGAAATAAACAGCTTGCTGACATTCTTACTGGTATTGATGCCAATAAGTCTTCTTCTACTTCTTATTGTCATCAAAATATCCTGACTTTACAGACTGAATATGTCTCAATTTTAAAAGAGCTGTGTGAGTCGTTATCCGATGACTACCAGAATATTGAATATGCTGCAGAAAAAAACTTTGGAAGCCGCAAAGCACCTACTTCAAATGTGATTCAAAATATCTTTGCCACTCTCAAATTCAGAATAATTTCACAAAAAGAAGACGACTGGATAGCAATTTTTAATCACTACAATCTGTGGATGTGGCATTTCTTGTTGCTCTTTACTGCTGCACGACCCGTCGCTGAATTTCCAGGTTTTTTAAAAAGCTTTAACCTGAAAAGAAAAATATGCATGGTTTCTGATAAGGAGGTGGGTGGGCGTCAAGGCTATGGACGTTTAATTCCACTGGGTCATTTTGTTGTACAAGAACTCCAGAAATTCATAGATTTTTTACATTATTTTAAAACTCAAATTGCTCCTAGTCAGCCAGAAATTCCACAACATATTCAACAAATTTTAGAGAGCAAGCTCCCACTATTGAATATCTTTCAGGATGGTCAATGGTACCCCTTAAGGCCTTCGATTATAAAAAAATCTAACCCTGAGTTAAGTTTGCTACATGAAAACTGGCACCGGCATACTGCCCGTGCGTTTCTCAGCCATAAAATTAGCGAAATTGAAATTTTAGCTTTATTCGGTCATGAACCGATGCAGCAAGAAGCTGCTCATCCTTATTCCAGCTTATCTATTTCACAATATTCAAGGATTGCTCATATTCTTGAACAAATGAAAGATCATTTTAATATTACCGGTATTGAACTCGATGTCCTCACTCAATAAACGTACTAAGCAAACTCGAACACTATATGCCGAAGCACGTAGAAAACAAGACCGACTCGATCAGGAAGAACAGCTTCGAGTAGATGTAGAACAGGAGCTAATTCAATACTTCCAAGAACAAGATTTGGAACAAAAAGGGCATCTTGAATCCTTATATCCAGCAATTTATGAGTTTATTAAACGCAAAGCTCCAAGCTTGGCCTGGAAAAAATATGCACATGAATTTTTTCGGTCATATATAAAGCAAATCAATTTAAATCGTCGTGAGACTTTGCCCCTACCGAATCTGACATTTGAGATGAAGCGTGATCAGCCAGTTTTTACGATGGACTGGATCGAGAAGGGACAGCAGGTTGATGAAGTTCTTGATAAGCTTTGGGACTACTGGATTCTAGCAAAAGATAGCAAGACATTTTCTGATGATGAAATCATTGGAAATATTGTTATTTCTGCCATGCTTTATTCCGGCTTAAATCAAAAAGCCTCTTTAGAGGCTTTGCTTCAACATTTAAAAGATCCGGCCAAAATTAGAAAGATCGAAAATCTGAACATTATATTTTTAGAACCGCTCTCCCCTTCCTATGGAGATCTCTTTATTGATGAAAAAACCATCCGTAAATCGCGTAATTTTATTCCTGATCAAATTACCCGCTTATGGTTAATTCATTTTAATAGCAGAAATATTCGTACAGTAAACCAGAATGTAGAAGATTATCTACAGCTTATTTTTAATAAGATAAATTTACCATTTAATCTTAAAACTTATAAATTATTACGCGACTACGCTAGCTTCAACTGGATGCAACTGCCGAAAGTTGACATTGATCCTGCTCTGTCACAATGTCTCATTGAAAATACAGCAACCTGTGGCTTATCAGAAATAGAATTTGAACGATTTCTTCATCCAAAATTTAAATATCAGCAGAACACTCTTACTGATTCAGATGTAGAAAAATCACCATCTATTGTGGGTCAATCTTACTCAAATGATGACATTCAACAAGCATTATATGATGTGATAAAGATTCACAAAGACCTTTTACAATTGATTCGTACCACACAAACTGATCAAAGCATCGATGCATTAATCATTAAATATTGCATTGAAAATACTAATAAATTTAATGAGTACAGTAAACGTGTCGCCTTATGGCTCATCAGCCTTTATAAACCAGAATTAGAACAAATTCAGTCACTGGCTGAACGTTTAAATTTTTGCACTAGCCAATTTCAAAAATCGTTTCAGCAGAATAAGCGTTTAAAAGACGGTTCGATTTACACTTATTATTCGCGTATTGCAGAGCCTTGGCTGACCCATTCTTTACAATATCTAGATAGCGAAGATGATCCTAATACAATAATCATTAATATCTACCGACAAATCATTACAAACACCCGACTTGCAGCTGAAGCCGGCGAGCCTAACTTTAAAAAATCCATTGGTCAAACTGTCAGTATGTTGAAGCGCTTCCAGAGCTTTCAACAAATAGTTTTTGAAGCTGAACCTCTCGAATTAGAGTCAATCGCTGTACAAAATAGGCCTAGAGCCCGTATTATTAGCCCTTTGACTTATCAAGCTTTCATGAACAAGTTAGATACCTTATTTTCAGGTGCTAATAGTCAAGAAAACACTTATAAGATATTAAAAATCATCTATATCTTAGCTTACCGAACCGGTATGCGTATTAATGAAATTCTGGGCTTACGTGTGCGGGATATCGAGGGCTTGAGCTGTCTATCCGTATGGATTCAGCCCTACGGCTCAAAAAAGAAAGGAAACTTACATCAACTTAAAACAGATAGTGCTGAACGCAAAGTCCCTGTGTATTGCTTATTAAAAACCGATGAATATCAAATATTTCGTAATTATGTAGTCGAGCAACGATTACTCAATCAGGAAAACTTATACCTATTCCGTAATTGGAATGAAAATAGCAAGCTGAACAAACATACGGTGACAACACCTTTTAGAATGATTATGAACGAGCTTTTTAAAACTCATGATTATTCTTTCCACTCATTTCGACACACAGCAGCGAATCACCTATCGGTTGTTCTCAACTGTAATTACGCTCCATTGGTCAAAAATCTGACGGATTATACAGAAGAAGAATATCAATCTATTCGAGCAGAATTACTCCGTCATACGCATGGTCAAAATCATTGGTTTATGATTGCCCATTTACTGGGTCACATTGACCCTACAGAAACCTTTAAAAGCTATATTCATCTTAGCTACCTGATCGCTGGGCATAAAATACTGCAATATCATCCAGACATCGATACTCAATTAGCAAAGAAGATGATGGGCTACCTACCTTCTTTCAAATTTTTAAACACAGTAAAAGATTCTGCTCCATTCAATTTTGAAAAGCATGCTGTTCATTTAAGTCAGCAGTTACTTAACGATCAAACTGACTGGTTAAAAAGTAACGTAGAAGACATTCTAGATGAGGTTTCATTTAACTCACAGCCTCATGATTTTTTTAAATATTTCGCAGGAACAAAAGAATCTAAAGTTTCATTTGCATGGTTTTTTAAGTGCCTAAATTTACTGGAAATTCATCATGATCCAGACCGGGTATCACAAGAAATGAGCTTACCTGTCGAACTGGTTAGCTATTGGTATGAAAATGCCAAACAACTGGGCCAACTCAAATCTCAAAAAAGCAACCCAAGGTTATTTGATCTCAACAACAAAAATCATCTGGATAAACCTTTGAAACCCGCCATGATAGATACCGTTGAAGAGCGCATAGCAAGAAACTATTTCTTTGAAAATATTCAAAATATCTTTGAAAAAAAGCCAGATGAAATAAAAGCGGTGCTTGAGACATTTTTAAGTCGTGTTACGGTTTCGCATACCGGCATTCATTATCGATGGAATAAAATCGATCAATTGGAATCATTTTATTCCAAGGTAAAAGACCTGTTTCCCCATCAATTTTGGCATTTGCTCGGACAAGACTTGGTACAATTGCTAGATAAAAAGAAACAGCCTTTATTACTGAAGCTGGCTAAATCGAGCACAACAGAGCATCCTACGACTCAAGAAGATTATGTTCGTCTCCAGCTTTACTCAACAAAAGATACTAAAGCACTGGCCGCATTTAAATTCTGTTTACATTTAGCCTGTATTGGCAGACCTCGATCTCTTGAACTTAAAGCCGAAGGTCTAAAAATAACTACATGCTGTTAAATAATTTAACCGTTGCTTCCTTATCTAAAGCCAAATTTAATATATGTTTAGTAAAAATTAAGTTAGCAGCGTCTGAAACAGGGATAGGTCATGCATACAACATCAGAAAAAACTGCAAAACAGAAAATGATATTAGCTAAGGCAGTTTTAGCTGCTGCTGAACGACTTGGTCTTGCACAGGATCAACTAGCCTTAATACTCAGTATAGATTCGGTGAAAACTTTAACCTCTCTTGAATTAGATCCCACTTCAAAACAAGGAGAAATAGCCCTCACTTTAATCCGTATTACCACATCACTAGAGACTCTGGCGGGTGGAGATACTACCTGGATGCAGCATTTCATGAAGTCATCAAATAAATTAACTAATGGTATTCCGGTAGAACAGATTCAAAATGCTCAGGGATTGTTTTCTGTTTTACAATTGCTAGAGGGTCTTCGAGCTAAACTTTAAAGAAATTAATGCATATAAATAATTTTGTATAATATTTTGAAAATTAATTGATTTATTATATTGTAATTCTTTAATTTAAGATTTGATATTAGGACAGTAATAGCTGTGTTTTAGGAAAAATCAGTGAATAATAAGTTAAAAGAAATTGCAGTTAGATTACAGCAAATTTTAGACCAAATCACATTATTACAAAATGAATATCAAAGCCTTTATCAAGAAAAAGAAAAACTTATATCGCTTGAAGAAAAAAATAAGAATTATTTATCAGCAGAAGAAAGACTTTTATTATTTTCTCAAAGGTTTATTGGACGAACTGATACCTTTGCTTATCGTTGGGAAAATAGCAGTGGAAAATCTGGTTATTCTGTTGCTTGTGCAAATGAGTGGAAACATGGCATTTGTTACAAACCTCAAATTAAATGTTCAGACTGTAAAAGCCGTCAACTATTACCCATCACACAAGAAGTTCTTTATTCTCATTTAACTGGACAGAAAGTTATAGGCATTTACCCACTATTAGCAACAGATCAATGTAGGTTACTCGCAGTAGATTTTGATAAATCAGATTGGAAAAATTGTGTAACTGCATTTTCTGAAGCGTGCTTATCTTTAAATATACCATTTTTGGTTGAGCGCTCTCGTTCAGGTAATGGCGCACATGTTTGGATATTTTTCTCTGAACCAATTGCAGCTAAGCAAGCTCGCTTAATGGGTGCAGGTATTCTAGATAAGGCCATGGAACTTTATCCAGCTCTAGATTTTGAATCTTATGATCGTATGTTTCCAAATCAAGATCACATGCCAGCAGGCGGATTTGGAAATTTAATAGCATTACCCTTACAAAAGCACGCAAGAGCGCTAGGAAATAGTACCTTTATTGACAGTAACTTTAATGCCTTTACTGACCCATGGACTGTTTTACAACAAACTGAATTAATGAGTTCTTCTGAAGTTAATAATATTGTGAATGAACTAGGCTACAATTTCATCGAACAGAATCAAACAGATGTTGACCATGAGGCTCCATGGGTAAAAAATATTCCTAAAAAAAATCAAAAGATCGCGGGATGTCCAGACGCTATTGAATTGGTATTCGCAAATATGATTCACATTCCAATTCAGACATTACCCTCTCAATTGATAGCTCAATTAAAAAGATTAGCCACTTTCTCCAACCCTCGTTTTTTTAAAGCACAAGCAATGCGTTTTTCAACGACAGGAATTCCAAGACACATATGCTGTGCCCGCCTTGAAGGACAATATCTCAGTTTACCACGAGGATGCCTAACAGATATAATTCACTTGCTTAATCAACAAGATACTAAAATAAAACTAAAAGATCAACGTACTAAAGGCAACATATTAGTCAATATAAATCTACTTACCGAATTATCCTCTGAACAGGAAATGGCATGTAAAAAAATCCTTGAACACGATGTTGGAGTTCTACATGCACCAACGGCTTTTGGAAAAACTGTTACTGCAATCTCTATCATTGCCAAACGCCAAACAAATACACTCATTATTGTTCATAACAAAGAACTTGTTTCTCAATGGAAAGAACGATTACATTCATTTTTAGCCGATGTCGAAATTGGTACAATACAAGGTGGAAAAGCCAAACCATCTAATCAAATTGACATTGCAACATATCAAAGTCTAATCAACCGTGTAAATAATTCAATCAAACCTATCGCCTTTAATTACGGACAAATTATCGTAGATGAATGCCACCATTTATCCGCACCAAGCTATGAATTTCTTCTCAGTGAAGTCAGTCCCTACTACATTCTCGGGTTAACTGCTACACCAGAACGTCAAGATGGGCATCAACCCATTATTTTCATGCAAGCTGGTTCTATTGTATACAAAGCGAAATCCAACAATCACACCCAGCTTAAAAAATTATTAATAAAAGTAAATTATGAAGGTGAATTCCCAGAAATTTTCTTTGGTACCGAAAATAAACCACATATTTCAAAGCTGATGCAACATCTTACTGAAGATACAGAACGTAATAATGCCATTATTAAAGATGTCTCTCATTGTATTCAAAATGGTCAGATCCCGTTAATTTTAACTGAACGTAGAAAACATGCCGAAAATCTTAGAAATAAGTTGAATGATTTAGGGTATAAAACATCTATTTTACAGGGAGGTATGAGCCATACAAAAAACATAAAAGAAAAACAAAATTTAGATGATGCTCATGTTGTGATTGCCACGGGAAAATACATTGGTGAAGGTTTTGATCTTCCTCGTTTAGATACCTTGTTCTTGGCATTCCCGATTTCATGGAAAGGCACTTTGGCTCAATATGTTGGGCGTATTCATAGATCAAATGAAGGTAAATTTGAAGTTCAGGTATATGATTATGTTGATGTTAACCATCCGATATTTGTCAAAATGTTTCAGAGAAGGAGTAAAAGTTATAAAGCTCTAGGCTATATTGTAGAACAATCACACAATAATATCGTTTTATAATTTTAGATCTATTGACACTACCCCAATTTTCAATCCATAAGATAATTAAACGTAAAGCCGCTTTTAAAATTCTAAATGTGTGGGTCTCCTTGGCATCAAAATAACTGGCCATCACAAAGGATGCGGGTCCGAATGCAAATTTTAACTGTATTTTCAGAGTCATTTCAGATCACTACGTAGCTAAGGCTGTTTTGCAGATCGAAATGATAAAATCATAAATTGCTTTTCAAGAAAAAAGAAACTAATATGTTTCTTATAACACTAAAAAGCAATAAATGTGTCTACAATGAATGAGTCTTTACTTCAGCAAATCAAAAAAAGACGAACCCAATTGGGCTTAAAGCAAGTTGATATGCAATCCCGTACAGGCATTTCAAGACAGCAATACCAAAAGCTGGAAAGTCAGGGCAACCCTCGATTAGAGACCTTAGAAATTATCGCGGCAGGATTAAATGCTCAACTGATGCTCATCCCTGATGATAAGGTTCATTTGATTAGACAATTATTGAATGATGAAATTAAAGTCACTATTGAAGATCAGGATGACTTAATGACTAACCCATGGAAGGGTCTTCTCGGAGGAGAGGAACCATGAATACTGTTGCCGTCCTGAAATTAACATTACATCACGCTGTCGTTGGATACTTGGCAGGATTTCAGAGCGGAAAAAATATTCTGGTTTTTACGGATTCTTTCCGATTTGATCAGCAACGCCAGACCTTGAGCTTGCTGACTTCCCCCTTGTATCCTCAAGCAGATAAGATTTTAGAAAAGACTTATGTTACACATCAGCGCTTACACCCCTTGCTATCAAACTTGCTACCAGAAGGCGCATTACGCGAACTCATTGCACAAAGCCTTAAAGTACATATAGACAATGAATTTCAGTTATTGGCAGCTTTAGGTCATGACTTACCTGGAGCACTCATTGCGACCCCATTAGATCCAGAAGAAATTCCAGATGAAATAAAATTCAAACTGCAGATCTCGAATCCAGATCAGATTTTAAAGCAAGAGATTCGAACAGATAATAAGTTTTCCTTGGCCGGCGTCCAAATGAAGTTTTCCATGAAAGCCAAAGATGGGCGTTTTACACTAGCACAGGCAACGGAAACGACTCTACTCGGGGACTGGATTATCAAAACTCCTTCTTCCAGACATGCTTTTGTTCCGCTAAATGAATATTCTATGATGACCCTTGCCAAAACGGTCGGAATAGATGTCCCTGAGATTCGCTTGGTGGATATGGCCCTTTTACAAGACCTTCCACCATTAAATTTACCCCAAGAGCAATATGCTTTCGCAATCAAAAGATTTGATAGACAGAGTACTGCTGATACTACAGAGCTTATTCACATCGAAGATTTTGCTCAGATCTTCGGCGCATATCCACATCAGAAATACAGCACCACAAATTATGAGCAGATAGGAAAGATCATTTATCAATATTCAGATAACAAAATTCTTGATATTCAGCAATTTGCCAGCCGCTTACTCGTCAATATTTTACTCGCCAATGGAGATGCGCACTTAAAAAACTGGAGTATGATTTATCATGATAAAAGTGCACCCAGATTATCTCCCGCATACGATATATTAATGACCAGTGTATATATTGAAAATGAGCGTCATTTCGCATTAAATCTTGCCAAAAATAAAGATTGGTATTTAGCTGAGATGAAACACTTTGAACAATGGGCTGAAAAAGTCGGTGTTCCATGGCGTGTTATTGAAAAACAGCTTCACGTGATCATGGACAAAGCACGGTCAGTATGGCCAGTGCTATTACTAGACTTACCTATGATTTCTGTTCATAAAGAAAAATTAAGAGAACATTGGAAAAAATTGCATCCAGACTTTCAGATACTTACAGATGATTAGGGTAATCTGAAACCAAACTAAAATTTCTCAAACAAGTTCATCACGTCATTTTCCGTCAGTTTCGCTTCGCCCTCATGATCGGTACTTAGAATAGACTGTGCCAGTTCTGCTTTATTTTGCTGTAAGGCAAGAATTTTTTCTTCTATGCTTTTATTGGTAATCAGCTTATACACAAATACTGGCTTGTCCTGTCCAATCCGCCATGCACGATCTGAAGCTTGATCTTCAGCAGCAGGGTTCCACCATGGATCATAGTGAATGACTGTATCTGCGGCGGTTAAATTCAGACCGACCCCTCCTGCTTTCAGACTGATTAAAAATACCGGCACTTGTCCAGACTGAAATGCTGTAATGACTTCATCCCGTTTCTTGGTCTTTCCAGTCAGTTTCACATAGCCAATTTCTGCGTGATGGAGCTGCTGCTCAATCAGTTCCAACATTGAGGTAAACTGAGAGAAGATCAGAATTTTTCGCCCCTCCTCCACCATTGGAACGACCATATCCATCAACTGTTCAAGTTTGGCAGAGTGTGCCTGCCCGGTTTTCACTGAATCCAGCTTTAGTAAGCTAGGATGGCAGCACACCTGACGTAGCTTCAGTAAGGCATCTAAAATTTGAATTTGACTACGTTTAAAGCCTTTTTCTGCCACAATTTTCTGAATATTTTCCTGCATCGTGGCACGAACAGCCTCATATAACTTGGATTGCTGGTCATTCATATCAATATTGACTTCAATCGTGGTTTTTTCTGGCAACTCTTTGGCTACGTCAGTTTTCAAGCGACGTAAAATGAAGGGCTTAATCCGGTTGACCAACTTTTGTCTTAACTGCTCATCACCGCGCTTTTCAATCGGATGACGGTACTTTTTATTAAAAATTTCTTGTGAATATAAAAATCCTGGCATCAGGAAATAAAATAGTGCCCACAGCTCACCCAAATGATTTTCCATCGGGGTACCTGTTAGACACAAACGATGTCGCGCTGTTAATTGCCGTACTACCTGTGCAGCTTTGGCACGCGGATTTTTGATATTCTGCGCCTCATCCAAAATGAGTTGATGATATTCATATTGCTTTAGTTGTTCTTCATCTCTCGCTAGAAGCGGATAGGTGGTTAACACAATATCATAGTGCGGAATCTGCTCAAAATTCTGATGGCGGTCGGGCCCCTGTAGCAGCAATACCTTGAGCTCAGGGGTAAATTTCTCCGCTTCTTTGAACCAGTTATGCATCAGCGATGTGGGTGCAACAATTAAGGCGGGACTGTCCTGCAAATATCCAGCCTGCTTTTCCATGAGTAAATGGGCTAAAGTTTGTGCTGTTTTCCCCAAGCCCATATCATCTGCCAGAATCCCGCCATGCTGGGTTTCCCTTAAAAACTGTAACCAGCCTAAGCCCTGCTGCTGGTATGGACGCAACTCCCCCTGAAAACCTTGTGGTGTCGGCAGTTGTTGCTGATAGCCTTGTTTGAATTTCTGTACAAATTGCTGCAGGCGATCACTGACCTGCCATGTCATCCCAAGATTATGCTGCAATTCTAATAATTGACTCGCATCATAGCGATCAATACTGCGCTCTTCTTGCTGTAAAATGCTCTGCAGATGTAACAATACCGGCTTAATATCCCTAGCGGATAGAGCCAAATCAGGTTGATCAACTGCAGTTTTCACGGTGAAAATTTGACTGTCATGCAGATGAATAAACGTCCGCGGATCAAGTAAATCAGGATTTACTCGCACCAAAGCTACGAGCGCATCAAGCAAATTATAAGAATTACCTGCACTGTCTTGAACCGTCGCCCCGATATTGAACCAGTCCTGCTGACCTTCAGATTCAGTGATAGAAATATTTAAATTTTCGACATATTGCAGGTTAAAGGGGCTGTTTTCCAGATGCTCTATCTGCCAGCCCATCAACTCAATTTGATTGATGGGCATCAGCTGTTTGATCCAGTCTCCATAGAAAGCAAAAACCATAGAATCAAGACGTTGTTTATCCAGTTTTAATTGCTGGTCATAACTAAGATCTTTCACCCACTTCAGTGATTCGACCAACAGCTGTAAACGCTGGATTGACTGTTGTTCCTGAACGAAGTCCCGAAGCTGTCGCACCATTTTTCCATGCTGCTCACCAATAAAACTGTCACCTGATGTACCTGCTTTTATTCGCCCACCAGCATAGGAGAATTCAATTTCAGCACAAACAGACTCCTCTAATTTCCAATCAAATGTATCTAAAACACCGAAGCGTAAAATTGGCTGGGGACTACCCTCAAGGACATCAATATGCTGAATAGACTCGGGCCGAGGCAGATTTTTCACGTCTGAATATTGATGAGTCAGTTGCTCAAACTCTGGCAAGAGCATAGATGGAAGATCAGGCATCTGTAAAAAATGGTACAGAAGATTTGCCGTATATTCACCATATAACTGGCCCACCGTGTTCTGTTGAATATCCACATAACACGGTGGCTGGCTCGCGAGAATCTGAATATGAGGATTTGATTTTAAATCGAGTCGAATATCACCATTGACCAATTCAATATTTAAATGCTCAGTCTGTTGTTTAGCCCCTTGTTCCCATCTAAATTCGATGTTGTAGCCTTGTTCTGACCATTGAAGTGCAGCATGGCTCTTTTTTTTCCAATAAACATCGCCACTTTGAATAAAAGATTTGAAATGCTCCAATAAAATGCTGGAGATATCGAGATTGCTTTGATAAAAGCGTTCGTCACTGTTTATTTTGGCATAATAATAAATCTGGTTAAATAATTGTCGTTTTTGTTCAGGTAAAGTCAGATGCTTTCTGGTGATATTTTCATATTGGGTATAATAACTTTCCCCCGCAATTGAGCCGTTTTTATTGCGTCTGGCCTTCTGAACATCAACTGTCAATTTCTTTAAGCTGACCGACTGATCTAGCAGGTAAATTAAATAATTGTTTGTTTTGACAGATTGCTCTGGTTCAGTCTGTTGTAAATACCGTTTAAAATCATTCAACCAGCGCTGTGCCTGATCATCCCCACGTTGGCGTTTTGCGATTCCCTGCGGGGATTGAGAGTCAGCATAACGCTGTTGAAATTCCTGACGATATTCTTGAAAGAATAACCGCGCTAAAGCAGCAGCATGTTTACAGTTATATCCAACCGGACAAGTGCAGTCGTCATCGATTAAACGGTCTTTTTGGGGATTATAGGTAATCGCGGTATCGTAATAATCTGTCCCTTCAATTTGAGCATACATCGTGACATCATCATTTTCCTCAAAAAACTCAATTGTTTCCCTATCAATGTGCTTAGCATAGCTCAGACTACGATGAAGAGTTGCAGTACTAAAGCGAGATAGAAAATTGATCAATGACGACATGATTACCAGACACTAAAAATGTTTATACAATTATAACGGACAAAGCTGTCATTTCAGAACAGTAGCCGAACTGCTCAACCTGAGCACAGATTCGACTCACTCAATAGGAATATTGTGAATAAAGACAATCAAATTCGAGAAGTTAAACAGTTCATTGAGATCGAAAATATCCTGATAGAAAGTGATCATTTCTTCACAACAGTTAATTTTAAACCAAATGGGGTCAAAAGTTTTAGCATTGTTTCTATGTGTGATTCATAGAGATCATTTCAATTTAGCGATCTCTAGATCCATCTTGTAATTGGCATGTTGAATCCGTTCATTTGAGGGGTTGTATTGCTTCTGGACTTCATCTGAGAAAGGAGTTTCTTCACATAATTCAAAGTACCTCTCCATCGGTGTTTTACCTTTCAACGCTGAATGTGGTCTCATCCAGTTATAGTAATGCTGCCATTCGGCTAGCTTGTCTTGGATATCCTCAGAATTGATATCTACAGTAGCGTAGAACTCAGATTTATCAGTTTTTTGTGAACGCTCTACCTTGCCATTCAGATGAGGTGAACCTGGTTTATTTGGCCTAAATTTGATTCCATGCTGCATCATTTTTTTCTGTACTTTTTCAGCAAAGAATTCCCGCCCACGATCGGTCTGTATTCGCTGTATGGGAAAAGGCATTTCTTCAATTACGCAGTCTAAAAAGTCGAGAGTATTCGCTGCTGTTCGGCGTTTATATATCCTTAAAACGCGATATCGTGTGCAGTCATCGATAGATGTGTACTGATATAGTCCTGGACCCAGTTTACAGGTATCCATTTGAATTCTATCGCCTGGTAATGGGCGTTCATAACGAATGAAATCTGCTTTACGACGGAATTTTTTAATCGGTTTGACTTGATGGGTGGATAGTACTTTATGGATAGTCGCTAAGGACAACGAGACTCCGTGCAGCCTCATCAATTCTGTTTGCAAACGTCGAGCACCAAAATTTCTAGCTGAGCGCATTTCTAATATTAAGGCTTTTAGCTCAGCATTGATTTTAGTATTTGGCGATTTTAAGGGACGTCTACTCTGGCTACTTAATCCATCAATACCTTGCTCAGAATATCGTTTCCACCACTTGCGTAACGTTGGTCTAGAAATGCCACATCTCCGACAAACTAGGCCAGCATCATTAGTCTCTTCAAATAATTTAACTCATACGAGTCTTTGTTGAATTTCTCTGTTCATAGACACCCATTATATTGAAATAATGTCTATGAATAAAATACTTAAATAAAAATTCTCCGACAAGCTCAGTACGGTTAATTTTTATCCAAATGAGTTTTCAAAATTATGCTTCATCCATAATCCATTCTTTAAAAAGAGCATCCTCGATTTCATAAGTACCATTTTCTGGTTTAAAAATAATTTGTTTTTTTGATAAAGAACGTAGGGCCGATTGAATGAACCGTACCGCAATGTTATCTACACCAATGGAATCAGCCAGATGTTGTCTAAATTGACTACTATAAAGTTCAACTTGTGATTCCGCTATGGCTTTTAAAATTAGCTGTTCTAATAACTTAAACTCTCCCCATAATCCCGAAAAGTCACGATGCCCCATTGTATCGGCTATAAGCTGTTCCTTGGCAAAATCTATAGCCAGCATTGGGTTTAAGGCTAAACGCTCCACTAATGATCTTGCTAGTTGAGGACTTTGCTTCATATCTAAAAAAGCGTGCCATAAAATTTCTTTATTCAAACTACGTCCTGTTGTCTGATTAAATACATCTGCCAGATGATCTGTAAATGCTTTTGTTAGATTTGGAAAAGGTAAATTCTGTCCATAATGAAAAAAGGGAGCACTACTCACAGAAAACATTTGTCTCAGGCCTTCTCGACTTGAACCAGTAAAAACTACCTTTATTGTTTCTTTATGCATATCTAAAGCGGTACGTAAACTGGCAATCGTGGTTTTATATTTTGAACTAGCTAAAGCCTGAATCTCATCAAGTAACAGTAAAATAGGTTTCCCCTGCTGAGCCAGTTTAGTAATGCTAGACAAAATACTGGAATTCACTTGTCCTTGTAGAAGTGTCACTTCAGCTTTTACCCCTGCCACCTCTGTACTTAAAGAACCAATATTTTTAATCCAATGTGTGGCTTTCCCCATTAAGCCATTTTGTTTTGAAAACTCATCAAGAGCTTTTACAAACTGCCCTTCACTATGCAGGCCTGCATCGGCTTTGTTGCACAAAGATTTGAAAGGCAAAGCGCCCCTAATTGAGCCAAATTTAAGGCGTAACTTGGGTAAGTGGTCGACCTAATTCCGTAAATCTGTTGAGGACTGCTACACGTGCATGAACCTCATTGACTTGGCTATCAAAGCTCCTTGCACTGAGTTTATCTCCTAATAATTTGATGCAGTGCATTTTAGTCTCAACCAAACTTCGGCGATGATAGCCTGACCATTTTTTCCATAGTGTCCTACCTAAACGTTTAATTGTTCGAAGTAATTCATTTCGCTCTAGCGAGCTACTCTTTGTATCTTTCCATGGTTTCGCATTTTTTCTAGGTGGAATCACCGCATGTGCTTGCCGATCTGCAATGACCTGACGGCATTGCTTGGTGTCATAAGCTCCATCGGTATAAACAGAGTCAATCTGCT
>Ga0154420_1083_pt2 | contig 34132 bp, 35 predicted proteins | sample RifGroC1_FD_115924 | JGI IMG/M metagenome (GOLD analysis project Ga0154420, IMG submission 115924) | Acinetobacter sp. GWC1_38_13
GAATCTTTTTATTGACTGTCCATGTGCCTTCGTAGATTTTCTGTGAAATCATTTGTTTCACTCGCAAGTACAAAGGTACAGGACTGTCTTCCCCGAGTGATAAATCCAAATCAGTTTGCTTGGATGTTCTTGACATTGACTAAAACTCATACACAATACTTAGAGCTATTGTATATAGATTATCGCCAATTTGTATATACAAGCTTATACAATTAAACGTCTAAAATTAAATTAATGTTGAATTTCATTTGCTTGATTTTTGAAAATTCTAAACTTGTATAAGCCTAAACTGTATAGCGCTTACTCAAACCCCAATCTGCCAATATACGACGATACATGGTCGAGGAACGATCCGCTTCAAAATGTGCTTCCATTGTAATATCTACAGGCAATTCTTCAGGTTTTTGAGACTCTACCATTTCTTGATCTTCTGCAAAAATTTGTGCATTAAAGTCATAAACAGCTTGCAAATCCCCAGTAGTATCAAAGTTACGTGTCAGTGGTACAAACAATCGAGTTTTGTTATGCGAGATTGGGCAACAAGCATTTAAAATCTTTAACACACCATCATTCGGAAAATGAATCGTCAATACTGCTGAAAAAGGTGGATAGACATCAAAAATCCGCTCCCAAAGAAAATCATCAGGCGCTAAATGTTGCATCCCATGCGGATAATTACTGACGTTACTGACATATTCAGTATGTAACCCATAATCGGTGCGTTCAGTTAAATATTTCGGAACAACTGGATTTTCACGGTCAGCAAAGGCTTCATGATGCACCCAAGCAAAATGTGCCACATCAATAAAGCCCTCTAATTGACGACCACTCGAACCAGCAATATCCACATATGGAGGTAGAATTGCTTGGTGTTCTTCTGTATCCCATGTATATAGTACCGGGAAATTTGCCAAGCTTTCATCTCTGCCTAAAATACTCGTCCATACCAAACCATATTTTATAACTACTGGAAATTTGGTTAATAAAAAACGATCAGAAATTTTGGTTAAATCAGGCTGCGCAGGAATTTTTGTGCATTTACCTTGCTCATTGAAATGCAAACCATGATAAGGGCAAATAATGGTTTCGCCTTCAACCCAACCTTTACTTAGTGGTACACCACGATGTGGACAAATATCACGAACTAAATGAATGTTGCCTGACTCAGTTTTATAAATCGCCATATTCAGATCAAGCAACGTGACTTGCTGTGGATTAGTCGTTACATCTTCAACTCGTGCTACGGGATACCAATGTTGAGCCAATATGTGCCAATCCTGATCATCAAACTGACTGTGACAAGGCTTATTGGGAAGATTGATTAATGGAATTGCATTCATGCTTTGCTCTCATTTTTCTGCTATAGATCGAGAATCTGTATGGCTTAAATGCAGTGTGAAACAGAATGTTTTTTCCGTCTATTAGAATGAATTTGATCATTCATTCTAAAAATTAGAACAGGAACGGCACTAAAATTGCTTTTGTATAAATACTTATTTTTATAAAACGTACATGTAATGGCATTACCCTTTTCTCGCTTCGCTGAATATTTTATTGCAGTCGCCAAAACAGGTAGTTTAAGAAAAGCAGCGGATCAGCTTTTTATTTCTGTTTCAGCGGTTCATCGTCAGATCGTTTTGGCTGAAGAAGAACTTGGTGTAGCTCTATTTGAACGTCTGCCGAATGGCTTAAAACTGACCTTGGCTGGTGAATTGTTATATGCAGATTTGCGAAATTGGCAAAAAGACTTTCAAATGACACAAAAGCGCTTGAATGAAATCCAAGGCTTACAGCGTGGTTCAATTGATTTTGGTGTAATTTCCGCACTCAGTGAAAGTTTTATCACGGATGTGATTCAAACCATTCATCAAGATTATCCTTGGATTAATTTCAATATTCGCGTCTTAGATAGCGACTCTGTTGTTGATCTCGTCATTAACGCAGAGCTCGATTTTGGTTTAATCCTCAATCCAAAACATCAGCATCAATTGCAAGTCAGCTCTTTTATTGAAATGCCACTTGGTTTCGTCATTCCGAAACAACATCCCTTAGCAAATAAAGAAAAAATCTATTTCTCGGATACATTGGAGTTCAACCATATCATCGCTGCTGCACCGTTGATTATTCATGATCATGTCATGGCCTTATATAAGAAGGATGATTTTAATCAACCCCATCAAATTGAATGCAACGATATTCGTATGATGCTGTCATTTCTTAGAAACAGTCTAGGCATTGGGATCATGAGTTATCTAGATGCCTATGCTTTTATTGAAAATGGTGAATTTGAGTTCAGAACTATTCACGAAAATGGACTACATCCGATTACCCTTGCCTTGTGTGTTGCACCAAAACGGCAACTCTCACGAATATCACAAATTATGATGAATCAAATCATTGAACACATGGAAGCACTAAAATTGCGCATGATTGAGATTATCCAGTAAACAAACTCGATTAACGCACCAAAATAAAACACACAAACATTTGATTTATATTGCTTTATTATTTGACACCCAAACATTTCATCAAGTAATTTAATGAGAAGTTTCACATTTCCATCTTCTTAGGCAAACCCATGACACCCATAGATCAAACTAGCCATGTCACCCATGATTATCCTCGAGATATGTTAGGTTATGCCAATCATCCTCCACATGCTCAGTGGCCAAATCAAGCCAAAATTGCCGTTCAGTTTGTATTGAATTATGAAGAAGGTGGAGAAAAGCACATTTTGCATGGTGATGATGGTTCGGAGCAGTTCCTCTCTGAAATCAGTGGCGCTGAAAGTTATCCAGCACGACATTTGTCCATGGATTCTATTTACGAATATGGTTCACGTGTCGGGTTTTGGCGAATTCAACAGGAGTTTGCTAAACGTCATTTACCTATGACGATTTTTGCTGTTGCGATGGCATTACAACGAAATCCGTTAGTGGTTGAAGCAATCAAACAAAATCACTATGACGTTGTTTCGCATGGTTTACGTTGGATTCATTATCAAAATATAGATATTGAAACTGAGAAAGCACATATGACTGAAGCCATGCAAATTTTAAAAAATTTATTTGGGGAATATCCAACAGGTTGGTATACAGGACGTGATAGCCCCAATACCCGTCAACTGTTAGCTGACTATGATCATGTGCAATATGACAGTGATTATTATGGGGATGATCTACCTTTTTGGACAACACTATCGAAAGAGAATGGTGAAACTCGTCCACATCTCATTATTCCATATACGCTTGATACGAATGATATGAAGTTCGCCTCTCCGACTGGTTTTAATCGTAGTGAAGATTTTTTTGAGTATTTAAAAGATGCTTTTGATGTGTTGTATGTTGAAGGAGCGACTTCACCGAAAATGCTATCAATCGGGATGCATTGTCGAATTTTAGGTCGCCCTGCTCGTTTTAAAGCACTACAGCGCTTTTTGGATTATGTGCAAAATCATGATCGTGTATGGATTTGTACTCGTCAACAGATTGCGGAGCACTGGTATAAATATCATCCTTATCAGTGGTAAACCTATCGTTAGACTGGCGGTATCCTTGCCGCCCTACACGATAGTAATCATCAATATAAATTCAAAAAGCTTAAGCCCTACTAAAGTAAATCATAGCCTAATAATATTACGTAACTGCTTAGGCTATTTTCGCCATTTCCACACTCCTCTGTTGCAAGAGTTTTACCGCATCCTTAGCTTGCGAAGCCAGCTCCATCATATCAACATCAGGAATTTGGTCATTTTCTACCACCATTTTCCCTGCGATAAACATTGCTTGGATATGTGCCCGACCACCACTCGCGACAGGGGCAATTGCCATATCATGTAAGCCAAAATAACGAGGATCATCTAAACGATACAGCACTAAATCAGCTTGTTGACCTACTTCAATCGTACCCACTTGATCTAAGCCTAAAATTTTAGCGCCTCCAACTGTGCCCCAACGTATAATATCTTCAATAGTCGCAGCATCAGCCCCGCCTTCAAATTGCCCGCCCTCGTACTGTGGGACAGCCAACATCCCTTTTCGAGCACGTTGCAATAACCATGCGGCATGTGTTTCTGACAACATATCGGCAGCCTCATTTGACGCCGCACCATCCACACCAATCGAAATGGTCATGCCAGCTTTTTCTAAAGTCACTAAATCAGCAATACCGCTACCCAAACGCGCATTACTTTGTGGGCAATGTGCAATACCTGTATGGGTTTGCCCCAAGATTTGAATTTCTTCAGGTAATAGCTTCACGAGATGCGCAAACCAAACATCATGTCCCACCCAATCATTTTCGGCACAATATTGCACAGGTGTCATGTTAAATTTGGCTTTTGCCGCATCCAAATAATCTACCGTTTCAGATAAATGACTATGCATTCGGATACCTAGTTGACGCGCGATCTTGGTACTTTCCCGAAACTGTTGCGCTGTCGTTGAGTGCAAAGTCGATGTCGGCGCCATCACGATTTTGCGAAAAGCATGACTATCTGGTTGATGATATAAATGCACTAAGCGCTCAATATCCGCCATATAGTCATCGAACTTTTCAGGGCGCAATGCCTGTGGTAATTCACTTTCTAAACCACGCGTGAGCGTTGCACCACCTCGACACAACACAAAACGCATGCCTAGCTTTTCTGCTTCATCAAATAATATCGCAGCGCCATCAAACGGCATTTTTGGCCAATATAAATAATGATGATCGGCGACTGTTGCACAACCTGAACGTAATAGTTCAATTAAGCCAATACGAACCGCAACTCTAAATGTTTCTTCATCAAATGCACCACGAAAACGATATGGGGTGCTGGCAAGCCAAGCTGTTAAGCTTTGATTTAAGCCTTGCGGCTCACCTTTCAGTAAAGATTGAAACAAATGATGGTGTGTATTGACCCACGCTGGATAAATAACGCAATTTTTTGCACTCACCACCTGTTCATGTGGTTGTTGCGTAAGCTGACCTATTTCCTTAATTTTGCCATCTTGAATACGAATATCAGTGGCAGAAGACCGCGCGGCATTCGCTGATAACCCTGTCAAAATCGCATGGGCATTTTTAATCAAATAACTGTGGTTCATCATACTTGTTCACTCTCATGCCATTTATTTAAGAAAATACGACTCAACAAAGACATGGCGACAAATAAACCCAGACCTGTACAAGTAATTAAAAATAAAGCCGCAAACATTAATGGTAAATCTAACTGGAAACCCGCTTATAAGATTTGATAAGCCAAGCCAGCACTAGTACCACCTGCTCCTGCAACAAACTCAGATACCACTGCACCGATCAAAGCCAAACCACAGGAAATTCGTAAACCACCAAAGAAATAAGGCAATACATTTGGTACACGTAAGCGCATTAAAATTTGCCAACGGCTTGCTCTATTAATCTGAAATAAATTGAGCAAGCCTTTATTTACGCTGCGTAAACCGAGAGTTGTATTGGTTAAAATTGGAAAAATTGCCACTAACATGGCGCACACAACCAGTGCTAGAGTTGTATTTTGAATCCAAATAATTACTAGCGGTGCAATTGCAACAATCGGTGTGACCTGAAATAAAATTGCATACGGCATAAAACATGCCTCAAGCACACGACTTTGTACAAATACAAAAGCAACCAAAGTTCCAATGATGACTGCACACGCAAACGCCAACATAGTAATTTTCAAAGTGACCCATAAACTACCAAATAGCAAACCCGATTGATTGATCATGCTCATTGCAATATCACTCGGCTTCGGCACGATATAAACAGGAATATTCATCTGTTGAAAACTCAGTTGCCAAACTAGAAGTAGCAACAAACCTAAACTCAGTGGTGCCGCAATACGCTGGATCGCAGGATTTTGCAATAAAGGTTTAATCATGATCATGGCCTCCACTTGCTTCTGCTAATAATTCAGAAAGATGAGAGCATTGTTTGATAAAGCCTTCAGAGGTTCTAAAGGATTCATCGCGTTGATACGGTCCATCCACAGGTAGATCTGCAACCACACGCCCTGGGCGTGCACCCATCACAATCACACGTGAAGACAAATAAACCGCTTCATAAATACTATGGGTAAGGAACACAACCGTTAGATCACGCTCTGACCAAAGTTTGCGAATGTCACTATCTAATTTATGCCGCGTAAACTCATCTAATGCGCCAAAGGGTTCATCCATCAGTAATAAATCAGGTTCTGTAACCAATGCTCTTGCAAGTGAAGCACGCATTTGCATACCGCCTGGCAACTCTCTTGGATAGGCTTTGGCAAATTTATCCAAACCAACGGCTTTTAAAGCTTCGTGGACTTTTGGCGTACTTTCTGACTTGGCAACATGCCTTAAATCCAAAGGTAAACGTACATTATCTTCAATATTTGACCACGGCATTAAGGTGGCTTCATGAAATACCATTGCCATTTTGCATTGCGACTGAATATCAGCCTTGCCGTTCCAACGCACATGCCCAGCAGAAGGCTGCTCAAGGTCGGCAAACATTTTTAATAATGTACTTTTGCCACACCCCGATGGTCCAAGCAAAGAGACGATTTCACCACGCAAAATATTGAGGTCTAAACGTTGTAATGCATGTGTACCATTTGGATAAGTTTTTTCTGCGCCTCTGACCATAATCATAGGCGTTAAGAAATTTGATGATTCTTTGACTGGAATATCAACAGATAAAGCTGAATTCATATGGTTTCCCCTTCGTGCAAATGCCCTATTTTCTTAACCGATTCAAAACAGCTTATTTCTTCGCAGTATTAACGAACTGTGTTGTATAAGCCGATTTCCAATTGGTTTTGGCATTGAGTAAACCTGCACCCACCATAAAGTCACGCGTTGCTTTCCAACGGGCATCGGTCATCACACCAACACCCATTTTTTTCGCATCCCCTCCATCAATTAAGTTACGTTTACGCATTTGATCTACTGCAAAAGCCAGTAGCTCATCATTCATATTTGGATTTTCTTTTTTAATCACTGCATTTCCTAATTTCGGATCTGCTAAATAATTTTTCCAACCCTCCATCGAGGCTTGAACAAAACGGCGAAGTACATCTGGCTTTGCTTGAATCACATCATTGCGTGTAACCAAAATACCACCATAAGCAGGATAACCAGCATCGGCAAATAAGAAGAAATTACTTGAAGGTTCAGCTTTTTTTGCTTGTAACACTTCTGAAGTCGCATAAGCTTGTTGCGCAACATTTTTCCCTGCAAGGAATGGCTGCATGTTAAATGTATATGGACGTGCTTGAGCTGCATTTAAATGATATTTGCCTTTCAACCAAGGCCACCAACTTGCTTGACCGCTCGTCGAGACAAGAATCGTTTTTCCTTTTAGATCAGCCAAAGACTTTACATCGCTATGTGTAAGTATGCCTTGTGGATCAAATTGAAATGGTGCAGCAATGGCTTTGATTGGGAAATTGCTTTCAATTCCTTTTAGAACTTGTAAATCGTAATTAATAATAATGTCTGCACGTTTTGAGAGTAATAACGTCATATTGTTGACTTGCGCCCCGCCGATTTTAATATCGACATCTAGACCATATTTTTTATAAATCCCTTGTGCTAAAGCTTGATAGTAACCACCTTGTTCAGCTTGCGCATACCATGTCGTTTGTAGAACCAATTTATCGGCAGCTTGAGTAAATGAACTGAATAATAGTGTGCTTGCAATGACAGTTAATCGTCCTTTGCCTACATAATGCTGAATTTTCATAAGTAAGACCCCTAAATATGTATGAACTCATTTCGCTATTCTTTTAGGGGAATCAAAACCAAATGTATAAAAGCACACAGATTCTCTCAAAGCCAAATCATGACTTTGTCCCCAAAAGAGGAACAGCTAACGCTGTAGAGCAATGTCCCATGTGTAATACACACTAACCGCTTATACTCACTCATGATTTAGCAAACACCATGCCAGTATTTATTTAATAGAGATTTTTCATATAGATAGATTAAAAACTAGATTTCATATTGATGTCAGCTATTCATTCTTCACTAACATTTGCGCTTTATTCTGAATTATTTTGGATAAAAAAATAAAATGCACCATTTTAAGACCACACCATGCGCAAAAAATAATCAAATATTAAATTAACCACCAAACCTATTGATTTATTTTCATCTAATCAGCATTAAATCTAGCATTTTACAGACACTAATCCAGTTCGTAGCTTATTTTTAAACATTGGTATAGAAAATGCCTATATAGATTTGTTAGAGTAGAAGCGTTCAGCATATATCTAAAAATATATGTGGGTCATTGCTCAGAAATAAGCTCACTTTCTATTGATTTAGAAGGTATTGCTCTTTTTTGAAATAATGACCCAGTCGCCTTTCATTCAATTTGATTGGGTCATGGTCTATCCAAAAATTGAGGTGAAATATGAATGCAAACATGACCAACTTAGCTGAGGAAAATAACTACAGCCTCGAAGAACTCCAGAAAGAATCTCGCATGGGCGCTTTAGGTCAAGAAACATTTGAACGTGAAGTTCGCGTGATTGATTTATCTGACTTTGAACAACGTAAGTATGACATAGCAGATCAGCTCTGGTCAGCAGCAACCGATATTGGTTTTTTTCAAGTTTCAAATCATGGCATTGATTTAGATCAAATCAAAAATGCCTTTGAAATGACTGAAAACTTTTTCAATCTTCCTGAACACATCAAAGCACAATACCCATTGAACCGTAATGCGGGCTGGGAAAGTAAAGCGCAAATTCGACCATCCACCAGTACGCCTGATCAAAAAGAATCTTATCAAATCACTCGTCCACGTATGGCTGGCTTATATCCCAGTGAACAGGAATTACCGACATTTAAAGCAACCATGCTTGAGTTTGAAAAATCTTGCTGGCAAGTCGGTATGAAAATATTATCTTGCTTCGCCTACAAACTTGACTTTGCAGATAATTTCTTTGCCCTTGCACATGACCCCGACCAAGAAACCTATCAAAGCACGCTTCGGATGTTGCACTACTATGCAATCGACCCAGCCATTAAAGATCAACTTGGTTTATGGCGTGCAGGTGCACACACTGATTTTGATTGCTTAACTTTATTGTTCCAGCGCAAAGGTCAAGGTGGCTTGCAAGTCTGTCCTGGTAAAGATATGGCGCAACAACAATGGACTAGCATTGAACCAAGAGACGATGTGATCACCTGTAATATTGGCGATATGTTGATGCGCTGGAGCGATGATCAATTACCATCGAATTTCCATCGTGTCAAAAATCCTGAAGCTCATGAATATCAGGGTGCACGATATAGTTTGGCATTCTTTTGCCAAGCCAATGAAGATGTTGTGATTGAAAGTCCTAAAAAGAAATATCCTGCGATTACGGCTAAGGAATATTTAAAACAGCGGATTAGTGCCAATTTTGAAGGGAAATACTGAGTAAATTTGCGGTCAGAGACTCACTATCTCTGACTGCGGTTGTTGCTCAACAATCCAATATGACTGAGTCAAATGGTGTACATCACAATTTTTGCCCTCACCGATACGATCCACCACTAAAAAATCACTTTTAGCTTCTAAAGTAATAAGTGGATGATGCCAAACCCCTTGGTGATAATTCACACCTTGCCGACCATTGGATAAAAAGGCATAAATCTGTTGTTCATCAGGTCGTGTTTCATCAAATGCTAATGCCACGATGATGATAAATTTCTGTTGTTGTAATGGGATAAAAGACTGTGAACCATAAGGATGACGCTCCAGCATATCGATTTTAAATGGAATCTCTGTTGCTGATAAATTATGGAAAACACTGATACCCACAGCAACATTGTCGCCAGACACTTGCGCGATAGGTAATGAATGATAGCGCTCTGTTAAACCTTGATTAATCGGAAAAAAATCATGGTTTTCTTTTTCAATAACATCACCAAAGGCTGCGAAGTTGGCTTGAGTTAATGGCTGAATCTGGATGCTTTTCTTCATAGATTGATTTTCACTTTAATACCTTGAATTTAATTTAAAAGTGATCTAATTATTAAAAAATGATTAGCAGAGTCATTCTGAGTTATCATCAAATCTCAGGATAAACCTGCGGTTCGCCCTACTTTTCTTTCGGGAAAAGTAGGCAAAACCATTTGTTAGACTGACATTACGTCCATGTAATGCAGTCCAACAGGCGGCATCCATGCCGCCTCCACGATAGTAAATAAATACCTAAATTTCATATCTAATACTATTTAATAATTTTTCTCCATAAACGAATGCGACTAATCCCACCATCTGGAATCATATTTAGACGGATGTAGTTCACTTTTTGATGCTGCAAGATTTCAGCAATATATGTGTGAATCGCGTCCATTGATAAAGGCTGCTGTTCTAATAAGTAAGACCAAAACATACTTTGAGGAATCAACTGTGCATCTGTTGCATCCTCAACATAAGCGGCTTGGATCGAACAAAATGCAGGAAAATTACCTTTAAAATGTGCTGTATCAACTTCTATTTTTTCTACATGCCCAGTTTGTCCTAACGCAATAACACACCAATCAAAACCAGGCTCACGGCGGCGCTTGGTTTCCCAACCATCGCCCATATTAATGCCACGATCTGGGCTGAGTAGGTTATTCGGATGCCCGTAATGTGCATCACTAAATGCAACAATACGCCCACCATTTTTCAAACCAATCAGATCAATTTGTTGGGTTGAATCTATATTTTCCAGTAGGACATTTCCGTAAACACGTAAACGAGCAACACCGCCATCAGGGAAAATGTTAAGTCGAATATGAGTGATTTTATGTGCTTCGCAGCTAAAAAAATGATGATGATCAGGAGACAAAACCGAGTTTTCTAACAATGGGATCCAAGTAATATTTTCCAGTTGATCATCAGGTGCATAACACCCTTCTATTGAGGCAGAAGCAGGATAATTCCCTGTGAAAAAAGAAGTATCGAGATCAAAGCCTGAAACTTTTCCAGTTACACCTAAGCGAACAATACACCAATCATAACCAGCTTCGCGCTTACGGCATGTTTCCCAGCCATCCATCCATTTGCCATGATCATCAAACTTACCTTCAATAAATTTTGCAGGTTCTGGTTGTAGCATTCGTTCCGCACTTGCAAAAAACTCATCTGAACAAGATACAATGCTCGCGCCGATGGGCGCACCAGCTAAATTGGTTAAACCCTGTAAGTTATCTGGCAAAGTTACTACTTTGGCAATATGCACCGTCATTGATCAATCCTAAAAACATTTTCATATGGTTCATTCTATGCAAAATCCAGTCCAACTGGTCTGACCTGTTGCAAATAATTATCTAATTTTAGCTTTGAAGCAATTTAAATTTATGAATTTTGTGTAGAATCAAATTGTTCATTTTTATTTTTCGGAAACGATGTTTATGAGTCCACAAGAAATGCTTAATGGAAAATCATGTCAGGTGACTGAGCAAGCTGTGGAAATCATTCATCAACGTATTCAAGAAGGTACTTATGCAATTGACTCTACATTACCTTCCCAACGTGATCTTGCTGCCCAGTTAGGAATCAGTCGCGCTTCTCTACGTGAAGCTTTAACTCGCCTTGCTGCTTTAGGTCTATTAGAAATCAAGGCTGGTAAAGGTGTTTATGTCATTTCAAAGCATAGTAAAGCAGCCGAACAATGGGAAGGTGAACATCGCATTTCTTTAAAAGATTTCTATCAACTACGCTATGTGCTTGAAGGATTTTGCGCCTTGCTGGCATGTGAATATCTAACTAAACAAGATAAAGTGATTTTAAAACAACACTATGAAGCGCTCTCAAGTGCAATTTTGGAACAAAATTGGCAAGCTGCATCTGATTGTGATTATGCATTTCACCAACATATCATTGAATTAAGTCATAATCAGTCAATCATTCAAACACTTAAAATGCATAATGAATGGATTAAGAAAAGTCAGATTCTTCCCTTCGTTCAACCTAATCTAGCATTCAAAACCATTCAAGAACATGATGCGATTTTACAGGCGCTATTTAAACAAGATGCTATAGCGGCTGAAAAAACGATGCAGGCACACATTATTGGCGCTGCACAACGTGCTGGAGTTTATTTTTCTCGTCATGAGCAATCATAAAGCTCAAAAACTTAATTGTCATTTTGATTCATTTATCTAGGATCAGATATCGATACACATACTTTTTTTATTTTATAGATTGATGATATATAAATAACTTTCTCAGAGAAGCATGTTCTAGATAAAAATTTTACCCACCAAAATACCAACGCACTGCTTTAATCCAAACTTTGAACTACATTAAAACACCCAACCTATTCTTGCATTTTAATAATGCAAATTTACTGGTATGACCTGTTAAACCACAGGTTAAAATTGGCACAATTCTCGCTTAAGACTTATTAGAAATTTATAGTTCTAAAATTAGGGTCTAAAAGATGAATATTGCGATTGTAGGTGCAGGTATGGGCGGTTTGACTGCTGGTATCGCTTTAAAAAAATTTGGGCATCAAGTCACGATTTATGAGCAAGCAGCTGAAATATTACCTGTAGGAGCAGCGATATCACTCTGGTCGAACGGCGTAAAATGCCTAAATTATCTTGGTTTGACTGAGCAAATTCAAACTTTAGGCGGACAAATGGAATCATTAGCCTACATCGATGGCCTGAATAATCAAACCATGACTCAGTTTGATTTAACTCCTTTGTATAAAGAAGTTGGACAACGTGCCTACCCTGTTGCGCGTGCAGATTTACAACAACTTCTCATGGAAACATTTGGCTTAGAAAATATTAAACTAGGCATGAGAATGACCGAGATTGAAGATCAGTCTGAATATGTCAATATTCATTTTTCCGATGGTTCCCAGATAAAAGCAGATCTATTGATTGGTGCAGATGGCACTCACTCTATCACGCGTAAGTTTGTACTCAGCAATCAAGTTGAACGACGTTATGCTGGTTATGTCAATTGGAATGGACTCGTTGAAATTGATGAAAAAATTGCACCAGCACAACAATGGACAACCTATGTCGGTGAAGGAAAACGTGTCTCACTTATGCCTATAGCACAAAATCGTTTCTATTTCTTTTTTGATGTGCCTATAGAAGCAGGTCTACCCAATCAACGTGATCAATATAGAACTGAGCTGAAAAAAAATTTCAAAGATTGGTGTTCACCTGTGCATCAACTGATTGATCGTTTAGATGAGCAAAAAACCAATCGCGTTGAAATCCATGATATTGAACCTTTTATGAGTTTTTATAAAGGTCGTGTCATTTTACTTGGCGATGCAGCACACAGTACAACCCCAGACATTGGGCAAGGTGGTTGCCAAGCAATGGAAGATGCTATTTACTTGGCACGTGCTTTGCAAATAAATACTTTTGGGCTAAGTGATGCACTAGAACGATACCAGAACAAACGTAATGACCGAACCAAAGAAATGGTATTACGTGCTCGTAAGCGTTGTGATGTAACGCATATGAAAGATCAAAAAGTGACTGAAGAATGGTATCAATCACTCTATACAGAACAAGGTTCGCACATCATGCAAGGAATTATTAGCAATATTGTGGGAAATCCTTTAGATTAATAACATAAAGTTTTAACTCCCCCCTTCAATGGGGGCTTTTTTTGTCTAATTTTAATTTTCAGAATTATAAAATTAAAGTGACTTCAAAAAGTCTATACGCTGTTTCAACAGCGTGACCTGACAATCAAGATTAAAAATCATCGTTGAGGGACTATAGCCACTATCAACACTAACAAAATCACCACACTGCTGATCTTTATAATTAGACCAAGACTTCTGAGCTGTATCTAGCTCTTTTCTAGCTTCAGTCTGTTTATAAACTTTTTTATAGATTGTATTTAGCTCAGTCCTCAACCTTTTTACTTCTTTATCTAAACATTCTGTAGCTTCAAAAGAATTAGCTGATTTAGCACAAATCTGAGCAGCGTAAATTTCTGAAGACATGGCTAACGTTAAAATTAATAGGCTTTTTTTCATCATTATTTTTTCAATCAAGATAGTTGTTTATAAATTCAGATAAAGTCTAACCTAATTTTAGAAATTATTTAGAAATAAAATTAACTTAACATACATTTACTCTCTTTTTAGACAATCGAAAGCACTCTAATTGTGTTTTTCTAAATTTTTAAGAGCCCAACAACAAATCACTTCTAAATTATTTAGAATACTGTTTTATCTTTTCTCAAATCAAAAGCTCCCCTAGACCTATTCAAAAATGAATAAGTAATTTTTTAATGGTTGATGTTTAAAACGTGTGATTGATTTGGAAAATCAAGCCACTTCTATACAGCTATGAGTGGCCAGAATTAATAGGTAATGTTGTTGTTTCCACCGATTTTTTGGCGAAAGGTAAATGATTAAATAAAATATTGAGCAAAATGGCAGTGATACATGCTGAGCTAATTCCAGAATGTAATAGTGTACTAACCCATTTTGGAAACTGTGCATAGAACTCATGGTTTGCAATCGGAATCATTCCAATTGCCAATGAGGTTGCGACAATAATCAGATTTTTATGATCGTTATAATCAACTTTTGCCAATGTGCGGATACCACTTGCGGCCACTGTGCTAAACAATACAATACCTGCCCCACCTAATACTGGCATTGGAATAGCAGCGACTAACCGCCCAACAATTGGTAATAAGCCAAGTACTACCAAAATCCCTCCAGCAGTAGATACAACAAAACGACTTTTGATTCCTGTAATTGCAACCAAGCCTACATTTTGTGCAAATGCGGTTTGCATAAACGAACCAAAAATTGGGGCAACTGCACTGGACAACATATCAGCGCGTAGACCATCTCCAATCCGTTTAGAATCAACTTTGCTTCCAACAATTTCACCAATTGCGATAATGTCCGCCGTAGTCTCAGTCATAATAACTAAAGTTACGATCACCATAGAAAGAATGGCAGTAAATTCAAATACTGGCATTCCAAAATGAAAGATATGAGGAAAAGCGAACATTGAACCGTTAGCAACTTTGGAAAAATCTGCAAAACCAGCCAATGAAGCGATAATTGTTCCTAATACAATCGCCATTAAAATTGCCAGACGACGCATTAACTGACTTTTTAACATACTGAAAATAATGACAATCGCTAAAGTCATCGCAGCTAAACCAATATTTGCTGGATCTCCCCAGTTTTCAGCTTTTGGATTCCCCCCATCATCCAACGAATCGCAACGGGCAATAAAGAAATACCAATCATCGTAATCACACAGCCAGTCACCACAGGTGGGAAAAAACGAATAATTTTTGAAAAGAATGGTGCTAGTAATAAACCAATCAATGACGCAACGATGACTGCGCCAAATGCTGAAGCTAATCCTCCACCTGTGGTGACAATTGCCAAAATTGTTGCAACACCAGCAAAAGAGACTCCTTGAACAATCGGCAGTTTTGCACCGAAATGCTTAAAGCCCAATGTTTGTAACATTGTTGCTATGCCTCCAACAAAAAGCGCAGCAGCAACCAACAAACCTATTTCCGAGGCTTCTAAACCTGCGGCAGCGCCAATAATGATAGGTGGTGCAATAATTCCACCATACATGGTCAGCACATGTTGCAGTCCATAAATGATGTTTTTATTCATTCCTAAATATTGATGTTCTGCAGATACCCTTGCACGAGCTTCACTGTGCATTTTATCGTTGTGCATGTAATTTTCCTCTATAAAAATTCTTTGTTAATGCATGGTGTACCTAGCTACCGCGATAGGTTGAATAGGAAAATGGACTAATTAATAAAGGCACGTGATAGTGCTGATGAATATCCGATACTGTAAAATCGATACAAACTTTTGGATAAAAGCTTTCAATCTCTAGAGATTGAAAGTAATCGGCAATGTTGAAGATGAGCTGATAATTGCCTATTGTGAATGAATCAAGATTAAAAGCTTTAATACGACCATTTACATCGGTTAATTGCGTACCCATCGAAATATAGCCTTGCGACGTTTCCTTTAATAATTCAACAGAAACCCCTACAGCAGGTTTACCCAATGCAGCATTTAGAATATGTGTACTTATACCTGCCATTATTGAATCTCCTGCTTTAAGCGAATTAATGCAATTTCACTGAGTTGTTGTTTAACTTCTTGCTGCTCTTGTTCAGCTGAATTTTCTAAACGTCGATTGAGTTCTGTTAACATTTCTGTACCTGAACGCCCTGCCGCTCGAATCAAAAAAATATGACCAAATTTGTGCTCATAAGCTAAATTGCCCTGAAAGAGTGCTTGTTGAATATCTTGATCTACACCAAGCTGAGCCTGTTCTTTTTGTGAAAACTGCTGCTCTCTTTCCGTTAATGTCATGGCAGCTTTTTTTTCACCAATTCGTGGATGTTGTGCCAGTGCTTCTAATATTTCTGACCATTGCCATATTCGAGCTTGTAAAGCAGCCGCTTGATATAATTCTTCAGCTGAACCAAAAGGTCGTTGCAGAACAATACTTTCAATCCATGATGGAATATGAACGCATGGTTTTAATGCTTCAAATGCTTGCTCATCATTTAAAAGATTAAATCGTTCTAAATTCATTGTTGCTCCAAATTATTTCATTGTCAGACTGGTCTGACCAGACAATTTATATTCAGGCAATGAACATGCCAAGACCGAATTTTGAGGACTAATTATTTTTTGAATTAAGTAAAATTAACAGTAAAAAAATCTTAAATTACTGTTCAATAATTAAAAAAGTTTCTTTATGTTTCATCGCTATAAAAGCATGGTTTTTCAAGTTCACGTCATATTCACACCTTCACTTCTAGAATCAAAATATGTATGTAATTGGATGATAAATATGACACTCTTAAAAACTCTAGCAATATCAACACTTACCTTGATTTCGCTCGTCGGATGTAAAAGCGTGCCAAGTTATACATCTGATTATCGTCAAGCTGATAAAAATATTACGGGTGTGGCTCTCGATCAAGAAAAGGCACAAATGATTGGTAACCGTTTTGTGAATGCCTTTAATACTTTAGGTACACCAGATTTTGTTAACAATGCCAGTGAATTATATGCAGATCGTTTATTTATCAATGACACACTTTCTCAATTTTCAAATAAACAAGACCTAATCAAACACTTTGAAGGCATGAATAAACGTGTGAGTAATGTCACGGTTAAACTTGTGAGCGCCACACATCAACGTGACTCTGCTTATATTCATTGGTATATGGCATATGACTTTAAAATGTTTGGTCGAACCAAATCTATGGCTTCATATGGTGTCACTCAGATGAAAATAAATGGTTCAAATCAAATCATTTTCCAACAAGACTATTGGGACCCAGCAAATGGTTTATATCGCTCATTACCATATGTCGGAAGTGGTTATTCTATGATCTTACCGTTCAAAAAATAGTTTAAAATTCAGCCCCCTTTAAGCAGAAAATAAATTATGGAAATCAATTTATTATCAAAACAATTAAAACGGATTAAGGCTTTAATTGTTCTAGCGCTGATCGATGCCTATGATGGTTCGATTCTCGAATACTTTGGTGATGAATTTTTCAATATTGATTTAGCTGCTGCTGAAGGGGCAAATTTACTCAGCTATCAACGACAACTGATGGCTGAGCTTGATTCAAATGATTACTTAGAAGGTGTCTTGGTCACGATGCGCGATCAATATCATATCGTGACGCCATTGGAAACCAATCATACGCTTTTCCTTTATGCTGTTTTAGATCGTACCGACACAAATCTTGCTTTCGCACGGTATGAGATACAGCAAGTTGAACGAAAACTTAATTTCTATACCTATTAAGCTCGGTCTATATAAGGCTAGATCTACATTTGAAAACTGAGGATTTGTTATGTTTTACCACAGAAAAATCATAGTGCTCTCAAGTGTACTATTTCTCTCTCTCGCAACAAATCTTAGTCATGCAAGCACTCAATTTTGTAAAAACGCGCCGATTATCGTGACTAAAAAGAATGTTGGTACAGTCAGTTATTATGCTAGTGACTGTGATCAAAAATGGGATAGTCAAGATATACAGCTCGACTTCATGTACACTCGCGATATTCCAGAATGGGCTTTTAAAAGAGCAGCCACTCATTTCCTCAAGAAAAATGTCAGCAATTTTACGGATAATTCTGCATTGAATAAAATTACATCTTTATATAAGCCTGTCCGTAAAGGCGATCTGTACTCATTAAAATATAGTCATTCCAATCAAACACTTTCGCTGTCTTTAAATCAAAAACCACTTGGGAAAATCACGGATACTGAAGCCAATCAGTATTTTAAAATTTGGTTTGGAAGCCAGCCATTTAATGCTAAATTAAAGCAACAATTACTAAATCAATAACTTGACTATTATTATGAGCAATCAATTTATTCTGATGGTTGAAGATCACTATGAACTTGCAGCAACAGTGTGTGAGTTCCTAGAAGAGCATGGCTTTGTGATCGATCATGCACGCAACCTTGATGCGGCACGAAATTTTCTAAAGAACCAACCCTACCATTTGCTACTTTTAGATATCAACCTTCCAGATGGTTCAGGCTACGACTTATGTGAATGGCTTAGAAATGATCAAGGTAAAGATATTCCTATCTTGATGTTAACCGCGAGAGATACCTTAGATGACAAATTAAAAGGTTTTACTGCTGGAACAGATGACTATTTAGTTAAACCTTTTGATTTTAATGAATTAGTGATGCGTATTCGTGCGTTGATTAAACGATCTCTTGGAGAGGTTTCTTCTAGTAAAATTCAAATCCATGATCTTATTTTAGATAGTTCTACCCAAACAGTTACCCGTGCAGGTCAACATATTGAGCTGCCAAGAATTCAGTTTAAATTACTCAAAATTTTGATGCGCAATTCACCTAAAGTGATCACTAAACAAGAAATTATCATCGAACTATGGGGAGATGAAGAACCTGAAAGTGATGCTTTACGCAGCCATATCTATAACTTACGCAAAATGGTCGACAAACCATTTGACCAAAAGTTAATTCATACCGTCTCAGGTGTTGGCTTAAAAGTCGCTTTTGAAGATTATTAAACTCAATTCATATACACCACAACGATTAAACCCGTTGTGTTTTCCAGTTTGAGATATTTGCGTGTGCTCAAATAATATTGTCGATCAAATAGCTCAACACGCCAGCCTAATTGATTACAGAGTTTTTGCACCAACTGTAATCCGATACCATGCCCTTTTGCTTTAAGTTGCAGTTGAGTCGTATTTAATTCTTGAACTTTGGAATCATTCGGCATCGTGATTCCAATCCCATTATCCGCAATCACAATACTATTTTTACGTTGAATAATATGAATGTTTGAGCCTTGGGAATAATTCAGAGCATTACGCAGGATATTGCTCAGAACCATTTTAGTCATAGATGGATAAATCATACGAGGAAATTCTTGAGGATCGTATTGGACTAGAATCTCCATTCCTTTGCTTTGACTCACTGGATCTAAGTCACTTACCAAATCACGAATGATCGTTGATAGAGTCATTTGTTCAGCGGTTAGCGTGTTCGTAGTGTTTCGAGCAATAGCCAATAGCGTATCAACCAACAACTGCATATCTTCGATGGTATTCGAAATTCGATTTAGTGATTTATCTTCACCATATTTCGCCTGACAAAGTTGCACATTGCCTTTCAAAATCGTTAGTGGAGTACGCAATTCATGGCTCACATCACCCGTAAACTCTCTTTCTCGATAAATAAATTCAGTTAAAACTTGATGATATTTTTCCAGCGCTTGTTTTAGATATTCCGCTTCTAAATTGCCATTGGTACTAATGCCTTGAAACGGTGATGCTTCTTTATTTTGATGCGCCCAATCAATATGTTCTAAAGCATTGGCTAATCGAGTTATCGGTGAGAAATAACGTTTAGCACGACGGTTGGACCACCATAAAATACTGTAAAGCACAATAAGGCTAAACATTAACGGTGCAAGTCCGAACATCCATACAATTTTATTAACGTTACTTTCGCCAAAAACCAATAAAACGTGCTGACCATTTCGCTCTCCGTAAACAGTCATACGTTCTTTTCCATCCACAAAGATGCGGTGTACACCTTGTTCTAAACGTTGTCCTTTAAAAGCAGCGGGCGGCATTGCTGTGTTCCAACGATAGCCGTACAAATTCTTTGTGTCTGGTAAATCTGCATTTGGATTACGATCGACTCGAAGCCAATAATGTTCCATCTCTTGCTCGAGTGCAGTTTTAAGTAAAGAACCCTTAATTACCCATGCACTACACGCAATACCAATAATGATTGAAAGTGCGATCAGACCTATTTGCAACCAATAATGACGATTAAACATCTTGCTCAATGGATGTGTATTCACGCCATGATTTTTCGGTTTTAACATAAGCTGATCTGCAATAAACAATAATTAATTATACGACTTTCTTATTGAACAGGAAGTGACCAATCACCCACTCTTGCCCTTGTTCAAATCCAAATAACTCTGCACAAGCCATAAAGAATATACGCCAACGTTGCCACCATGCATCTGCATCTTGTGCATAGACTTGCTCAAACAAAGGTCTTAACTCATCAGCATGGCGATCCATATTTTCTAGCCAAGCATTAGATGTTTTTTCATAATGTGTGCCTGACCACTGCCAATGCTGCGCAAGCTCTAAATGATCTTGAAAATGTAAGAATGTAGAGGTAGATGGCATCAGACCACCCGTAAAAAAGTAACGTGACATCCAGTCATATTCACTTTTGATTTCAAAAGGATAATGTAAAAAGCGATGACAGAAAATATGACACCACAACTTACCATCTTCTTTAAGCCAAGACTGAATTTTCTCAAAGAGTTTCTGATAGTTTCTAACGTGTTCAAACATTTCAACCGAAACTACACGATCGAATGTATTGGTCTTTAATTCAAGCACATTGACATCGCAAGTGATGATTTGAATATTATTCAAATTACGTTTTTCAGCTTCAGCTAAAATATGCTGACGTTGAGTTGCAGAATTTGAAACACCTGTGATCTTCGCATTTGGATAACGCTCAGCCATCCATAGGGTAAATGATCCCCAACCACAGCCCAATTCTAAAATCTCTTGACCATCCTGCAACTGTGCACGATCGCTATATATTTGCAGTGCAAATTCTTCGGCTTCATCTAATGTGGTGTGGTCATGTGGAAAGAAACAGGCACTATATTTCAAACGTTTGCCTAAGACAGCCTGAAAGAAAGCAGTCGGCAACTCATAATGTTGCTCATTGGCTTTGTCTGTTTCAATCGCAATCTCACTGTGCTTCAACATATTGAGCACGTCCATATAACGCTGTGCACCTTGCTCAGGATCATAGCGCCCTTCTTGAATCAAACGCTTTTTACTCAATGCACGGATTGCTGCACGAATTGCCTGATCTGGAACTAAACCGCTTTCAACGAGTTTTAAAGATTTTTGAATAATAAAGTCCATGTGCAGTACCTACTGTTTGGGTTTCCACGGAATAAACATTGAAGTTCGTTTTTGATAATCGAGATAATTTTGACCTCGATTTTTTAATGCTTGTTGCTCACTGAATGGAATACCCGTGATGTAATACAAGAATAACCACATCAAAATTGGATAGATCCACAAGCTTAATAATCCTGCCGCTAATCCTATGATGGGATAAGCAAACCAATGCAGCCATTCAAAGAAGTAGTTTGGATGCCTTGAATACTTCCATAGACCTTGATCCATTGTTTTGCCATGATTTTTAGGATTTTGCTTGAAACGATATAATTGTTGATCTGCAACCGTCTCACCGACGAATGCAACAAACATCATTAGACCTGCAATAATCAGATAATCATTGATATCCATGCTCCAAGACATGCTTGGCACATTGAGCAAGCTCCACATCGGAATGCTAAATAAAATGGCTAATCCAGCCTGAAACATGAAAAATAGAAAGAAACCAAAATGTTGATATTTGCCCATTGCTCTACGCATGTTGGCATATCGACGGTCTTCTTCATGCTCAGCTAAATAACGACGGAATAGATGCAAAGTTAGACGCAAGAACCATATTGAACTGAATACGCCGAGAAACAATCTGACATTTAACGGAGCGATCTCAACAAACAATGCTGTAATGGCAATATTGAGAACAATACAGAAACTCCATGCGACATCTACGATACCAGCACGATGGTTAACTGTTGCCCACAACCAACAAAGCGTCATCACAACAGCATCAAGTAAAAACAATTGCCATATCATAACTGCCTCCTTGATGCTTAAAATAATGAGAAATTAATAAGGACTTGCTTCAAATAACAGGTGTACATCGCTGATCACCCCTTCTTTAAAGCCACCTTCGCAATAGCAAAGATAGAAATCCCACATCCGAATAAAGTTTTCATCAAATCCTAAAGCCAAAACTTGTTCTTTAGCATTTAAGAAACGCTCACGCCATTGATGAATCGTCTCAGCATAGCTCAAACCAATATCTTCAAGATGCTTTAAGCGTAACTGTTGTTCAGATGCCGCTTGAGTTAAAACGCTGATACAAGGGATAAAGCTCCCTGGGAAAATATAGCGTTTAATGTAATCCACGGTATTCAAGGCTTTTTTATAGCGCGCATCTTCAATCGTAATAGCTTGAATCAATCCCAACCCGTTCGGTTTTAATAAGGATCGGCATTTATTAAAGTAAGTCGATAAATATTGCTCACCCACCGCTTCAATCATTTCGATCGAAACTAACTTGTCGAATTTGCCTTCTAACAATCGGTAATCTTTGAGCTGAACATTGACACGATGACTGAGACCCGCATCGGCAATACGTTTGGTTGCTTCATCGTATTGTGCTTGAGAAATAGTGATCGTAGTCACTTTACAGCCATAATGCTGAGCAGCGTAGATCGCAAATCCGCCCCAACCACTACCGATCTCAACCAAGTGATCCATCGGTTTGAGTTGTAATTTCTGACAAATCAGCTCTTTTTTATAATCAGAAGCTTCTTCTAGAGTCATATCTTTGTGCTTATATACTGCACTGGAATACATCATTGAAGAATCAAGAAAGAGTTTGAAAAAGTCATTGCTCAGGTCGTAATGCTCTGCAATATTTTTTCGACTTCCTGACAATGAATTTTTACGTGTTTTGTACCAAGCTTTTAATACAAGTTGGCTGGCTTGAGAAATCACATTCTGATTAATCTTATCAAGCACATGACGGTTTCTCGCCAAAATTTGAATGACTTCAACGAGGTGTTCACTGCTCCAATAGCCGCGAATATAACCTTCAGCCGCACCAAGTACACCGTTTTTAAAAATGAGATCGATCAATTCTTTATTATGAATATCTATCGTAGCTTCTAAATCTGAAAGCTCTCCCACGGTACCATTCCATTCTCCACGAAAATGAATTTGACCATGACGAAGTTTGAGCAAGCTCCGAAGAACCAAAGGCAGTGAATCGTGTTCACCGAAAATAAGCGTTTTCATCATGTTGTTTTAAATCCTTATCTTTTTTAGGGTGCCGATAAAATGGAACTTTCTTTCGCCATAGATGAAAAGCTTGAACATAGATCGAAGCTAACATCTTGAAAGGTTCAAAGATATGATGAATAGCATAACGATTCAGTTGTGAAGGAACTGTGATGCTGGTTAAAGTGAAACGCATCGTTGCATCAAAGATAAATTTATCTGATTGATAAAGCTGCATATGAATCACATTTTGTTCATCTGAAAAGTTAAAGCACCATTTATAGTGAATATCCATCGGCATAAATGGAGACACATGAAAACTCTTTTCAAATTCGAACTCATAACTTTTGAAATGACTGTGCTCTTTTAATTTTTGACGGCAGTCATGCACATAAACTTTACGTTCATTCCAAGGGGTATTGGTGATTTCACTCAATATGAAAACAGGTTGTTTTTGAGGATTAAGTACAAAATAAAAGATGACTGAATTAAAACTAAATCCTAAAGTTCTTGGCAATGCGAGCACACGAATTTCTGATTGAGTCGATAAAATCGTGTCCACTTGCTGCAAAAGGATTTTCTTAATTCGTTCTCTGATCGAACCTGTATAGCCTTTTAGAAAATCATTTTCATAAAGATTTAAGATATTCCAACGCGAAGTTGAACAAAGCCATGAACGATCTAGGTTTTGATCGATACGATCTGGATCAAAGCATAAATAGCTCAAACTAGACTGAAAATCGTGTGCTTTGGGATGAAAGCGCCGATGTCTAATCTGAGCTTTGGCTATGGAAAGTGAATCTTCAAACATGTGATCACCTCCAAATTAGTCTTTAAGTTCTAATAGCTTATCTACTACACGCTGAGCACTTCTCGCCCCATCTTCATGAAAGCCCCACCCCCAATATGCTCCACAAAATGAACTGCGGTTTTGACCATTGATCAGTTCCCAACGCGCTTGTGACTCAATTGCTTTTTTATCAAAAACAGGATGTCGATAATGACGTTCGACATAAATCTTATCATTCGCGATCGGCATATTCGGATTCAATGTAGAAAATACCTGCGTTTTACAAGGTAGATTCTGCAAGCTGTTCATCCAATAGGTAAATCCATAGTGTACTTGATGAACTTTACCATTTTTTTCAGGTTTTTCTTGAGCAGTGACATGCACATGCCAACTCGCCCATTGAGATTGACGCTTCGGCATAATCGAAGTATCGCGATGTACCACCATAAAGTTATCTTGATAATCAAAACAACCTAATACATCTCGCTCATCTGCCGAAGGATTTTGAATAAGCTGTAACGTATCATCAGCATGACTCGCAAACACAACCCAATCAAAAGTTTCTTGTTCTTGATTCGTGACAATATGAACTAAATCATTTTCACGAATCACTTTTTGAACTTGCGCTTTCTTCCAAATAATCGATGGGCAAGCTTTTTGAATCGCTCGTATATAAGAAGCTGAACCACCTTTTACTGTCTGCCATTGTGGTCGATCAGCCAACTGCAACATACGATGATGTTGAAAGAAACTGACCACAAATTTGTAGGGTATCTTCCCAACTTGATCAACTGGACTTGACCACAGTGCGCCACACATTGGATAGAGATGTTCTTCTCTAAAAACCTGGGAGTAGTCATTTCGATTTAGATAATCTTCAATACTTAACTCAGCATCACATTGATCCACGACAACATCTTTATTCTCCTGATAAAATCTGATCAAATCAGACAGCATCAATCGAAAGTTCTTATTTAAAAAATTTTGCGGACGAGTCAATAATGACCATTTTTTAGATGGATTGTACTGTAGACCAGTGACCTGATTATTCACAGAAAAACTCATATCACTATTCTGTGCTTGGACACCAAGTTCAGCAATCATTGCACTGAATAAAGGATAGTTATAGTCATTAAATACAATAAACCCACTATCTACTGCAACATTCTGTTCATCAATCCAAAGATCGTGGGTGTCAGTGTGTCCTCCGAAATAATTTTCTTTTTCAAAGATCGTGACTTGATGCTGCTGTGATAATTTCCATGCGGCATACATGCCTGAAATACCTGAACCTACAATTGCAATCTTCATCAAGACTTCTCACTTTGAATTTTATTCGCGTTCATTTTTAAATTTTGTATTTGAGTTTTATGCGCATCATAAACGCGCTCAGGTACTGGTTTGATCGCCCAAATGAGACCAAAAAAAGACATCATTTTTAAAATGTAATAAGTTATATCGATTTGCCACCAGAAAAAACCTTGTCGAGTGCTACCTGCATAATAGTGATGATTATTATGCCAACCCTCGCCCAATGTAATAATCGAAAGGAATAAGTTATTTCGACTATTGTCATTAGTCTCAAAATCTCGGCTTCCATACAAGTGAGCAAGCGAGTTAATACATAAAGTTGCGTGAATCAACAAAACTGTTGAAACCACAAAACCCCAAACCAGCAATTGCAAACCTGATGTACCTAAACTTGGATAAGTAACCGCTAACCACTCACCCAAACCATAGATTGATAAAGCAGTCAGTAACACAACGGGTAAACTAAATCGGTCTAACCAAACTAATTCTGGAAATTTGATCCAATCTTTGATGACTTCCTTTCGCGTTGTGAAATTCTGTTCATTTAGGAACCAGCCGATATGGCTATACCAAAAGCCATGCTCTGATGAGTGTGGATCATGCTCTGTATCGGTAAAACGATGATGATAGCGATGATGAGCAGCCCACCATAAAGGACCACGTTGCGCACTCATCGTTCCAATCAAGACAAATATAAATTGCACAGGACGAGAAGTCTGAAATGTTTTATGTGACAAATAGCGATGAAAGAATGCTGTGATCGCAAACATACGAATAAAATAAAAAAACAGCATAAACGCGACTGCAAACCAAGATACACCGACCCAGAAAACGGCTAAACATGCGATATGCAAAAAAATAAATGGAAGGATTCGCAACCATTGAATTTTAGTATCTTTATATGTTTTAAACGTATCAGACTCATTTGTCTCAGAAGTTTGTGTAGTTGACCAACTGTCTATCCATCGCAGAAAAAATTTAAACATTGATTCTTCCTGACCCATTTCTCTTGTAATTTTGATTTTATAAAATTTGGTATGAAATTTATGTGAAGATCAATTATATAAAAAAATATTAGCAAAATGATCGTGTAAAATCATTTAAAAACAAAAATTTATTTATACTCATTAGCCTATTCCTAAAAATAAGCTAATCATAGAATTTCATTTTTTAAATATGACACTTTCTATAAAAATAGTACAGAAAGACTTGTCCAAATTAGGTAAACAGCGACACCAATTACCACAGTTGCAAATATCTTTTGCACTGTTTTTAGATCAATCAAATTAATGAGTCGTCGTCCGACCAACATCCCTAAAATGCAAGCAACCACAAAACTGATCGTTACTGAAACTGGATATTGGAAGCCATCGAGTACGTGAATAGAAATGCTCACACCGCCAATCAGAAAAATGATCATTAACGACGTTGCAACTATACTACGCATATCGAGATCCGTTGCTTTACGCAGCGCTGGAACAATGACAAATCCACCACCAACACCAAGCAATCCAGTCAACAAACCCGCAACCACACCAATAAGACCCAATACACTGGCTGTTTTCACATTCCAAATAAGTTTTCCAGTAGACTGATTGACCTTACATGGTGGATCTTCAAAATCATGAACTTTATTGAAGAAAATTCGATAGGCAACAACCATCATCACTAAACTAAAAGCTAGGCTTAACCATGTAGGAGAGATGATGTTAGATAAATGCACGCCATATCGAGCCGATGGAATACTAATCAAAGCAATCCATATTGCAGCTTTATAGCGTACGATTTTTTTCAATAAGCCTTGTACACTCCCTACAAACGCAGAAAGTGTAATTGCAAGCAGTCCGACAGGTGCAGCTTGTGAGACAGTCCATCCTTGACTCGCCATCAGTGCGGGAACGGCTAAAATTCCTCCTCCTGCACCTGTTAATCCAAGCAAGCATCCGATTGCTAGACCTTCCAAGACTAATAACCACATATCCATAAAGGACCTCATGAAAAATGAGATACACTTTTTCAAGTGTGAAAAAACCTAACTCAGCTCTAAAATTAGAGCTAAGCTAATGATTTATTGGATCTAATGAATAAATTACAGTTTAGTTTTTACCAGCCACTCATGCCCTTTTAACATGCCATCCCAATACATCGGGGGTAGGATCTGTTCTTTTAACAGCCATGCCATACGTGAAGGTTTTTGACCATCCAAGAACCACTTTCGAAAACTCGGAAGCAGTTTCCCACCATAGCCAAATTCTGCAAGAACGATCTTGCCTCGCTCAACAGTCAAAGGACATGAACCATAACCATCGTACTGAGCAAATTGATCACTACCTTTTAAGTACTGCAAAACATTCACTGCAACAATTGGCGCTTGTTTGCGCGCTGCCGCAGCAGTTTTCGCATTCGGAGCATTCATGACATCTCCAAGTGCAAAAATGTAAGGATATTTACTGTGCTGCAAAGTATTTTGATCAACGCTCACCCAACCTGCTGCATCGACTAAATTACTTGCACGAATAAAATCAGGTGCTTGTTGCGGTGGAACAACATGAATCATGTCAAAATCAGTTTCTAACAGTGATGTACTTTCACCTTGATTGACCTTGAACCAAGCACGTTTATTAGCACCATCAACTTTTACCAACTGATGGTTGAAGTGCAGATTGGCGTTATAGCGTTTCACATATTCCATCAATGCTGGCACATAAGCTTCAACACCAAATAACACCGCACCCGTATTGAAGAAATCAACTTGAATATCTTTCAATACGCCTTGTTTTTGCCAATAATCGGCAGATAGATACATCGCTTTTTGTGGCGCACCAGCACATTTGATCGGCATAGGTGGTTGAGTGAAAATCGCCTTACCACGTTTCATTTGGCTGACTAACTGCCATGTATACGGCGCTAGATCATAACGATAATTCGAGGTCACACCATTTTTGCCCAATGTTTCAACTAAACCTTCAATACCGTGCCAGTTAAGCTTCAAACCTGGGCAAACCACCAATACTTCATAGTTGATCGGCTTACAGCCCTCTAATAACACCTGTTTATTGTCTGGATCAAAGGCCGCCACAGCAGCTTTTATCCACTGTACTTGCTTGGGTATCAAACTCGCCATGGTTCGAACTGTTTTTTCAGGTGCAAAAATTCCACCACCGACCATCGTCCAACCGGGTTGATAGTAATGAATTTCTGCTGGATCAATCACAGCAATATCTAGATTTGGCTCTCGTGAAAGTAAGCTTGAAGCAACTGAAATCCCAGCAGCTCCACCACCTACGATCACCACCGAAAATTTAGGCACATTATTTAATTGTGTCGGATGTTGATTGAGGATTCTTGGAACTAAACCTTGTAAGTCATAACCCAGAGTTTTAGACACCAATAGCATTTGATCCAGACTTAATCCAGAAACCTGAGATAGTCCCCAAAGCGTGATTGAGCGTGTACCTGTTCGGCAAAACGCCAAGATTGGCTTTTGAGCTGATTGATAAACTGATTTAAACTCTTCAGCCTGCTCATCAGTTACACGGCCACTCACCACAGGTAAATACTCAACTTGAATCCCGTGAGTAGATGCTACTTCTTGTATTTCAATGATATTAGGTTGATCAGCCCCCTCACCATCAGGACGATTACAAATAATTGTTTTGATACCTTTATTTGCAAGTTCAGCCACATCTCGTTGAGAAATTTGATCTGCAACATAAAATTCTTGATTCACTTGTTTTAATTGCATGCCACTCTCTCCTATTATTGACCGCAGGCTTTATTCGCAGGTAAAGCAATATCAATTTTCTTTGGATAAGGAAGATTGAGGTTTTCCATCAAAATAATGAAGTCTTGCTTACTTTTGCCTTCCCCCAATCGAGAGTTATGTAGTCGCTCTTGTCCAACCGTAGATGACACGCGCCCCTTGTAGTCATGACCTGGATAAACAATAGTTTCATCAGCTAAAGTAAATATCTGTTGATGAATACTGTCATATAAAGTTGCAGCATCACCTTCTTGGAAATCAGTACGCCCACACCCATCTATAAGCAATGCGTCACCCGTAAATACCATACCGTCCACTACATAACTGGTACATGCATTGGTATGTCCAGGCGTATAGCGAGCTTCAATTAAAATCTCCCCTACGCGAATTGCGCTGCGGTCAGATATAAAAATGTCACCACATGCAACTTCGGAGTTGCGATGTAACACTGTTTTACATCCAAAGCGTTCACGTAACAGATTTGCTGCCGTTACATGATCTGCATGCACATGCGTATCAAGGCTATAAACCAGCTTCAAATTATTTTGTTCAAGCATGTCCGCATAACGCTCAATTTCCGATGCAACAGGATCAATCAGTACCGCTTCATGTGTCTGTTCAGATGCGATGAGATAGGTATATGTTGAACTTTCATTTTCAAAAAACTGACGAAATATCATGTGGATCAATCTCGATGTACTTATTTATATATTCTTAAATTGCAAACAAGATGCCAACTCTATGCACAAATTATTATATTTAAATAAAACAATATATTATTACATATTATTTAATGATTTCTTAAATTCATGTTTCACCATCAGTTCATTCTATGTTTCAATTAAACATTCAAAGAAACAACGCCTGAAACAATATGAATCAATCCATTGATTTTATAAAACAAGTAGATTTGGAAAACTTCTTAGGATATTTACAACAACTCATTACAGACTGCGCCCTGTTTATTGTTGATCAATCAAACTCAGCTATAATTTATGAGTTCAAATCAACACGTTTTAATCCCTCTATTGCTCAACTGACTAAACAAAAAATACTAAACAATCTATTAGAAACTGGGAAAATTCATCTGCAATCTGCCACAGCTTCAATTGAGCTTTTATGTCACCAACACAATATCCAAGTTTCAGATCAGGATTTCTCTGGAAAGTTGTACTTAGTTCAACCATTGCAACAGGCTGAAACATCAAAAAAAGAAAATAGTGGTCAGAGTTTGTCTGAAACATTTCATAGCCAATCTCCTGAAATGCAACGTATGTTTTCAATTATTGAACGTGTGGCAATTACAGAATTTCCAGTCTTAGTTCGTGGAGAGTCTGGAAGTGGCAAAGAACTGGTTGCACAAGCCATCCATGACCATAGTCAGCGAAAAAGCAAAGTTTTTATCGCAATCAACTGCGCTGCTTTAAATGCAAACATCTTAGAAAGTGAATTGTTTGGGCATGTCAAAGGTGCTTTCACAGGTGCGATTCGTGAACATAAAGGAGTTTTTGAGCGAGCTGCTGGCGGAACACTATTTTTAGATGAAATTGCTGAAATTCCACTGGAGTTACAAGCCAAACTTTTACGTGTACTTGAAACAGGTGAATTTACGCCTTTGGGTGGTGAAAAATCAATTAAAGCCAATGTACGAATCATCACCGCGACCCACCGAGCTTTACGCGAAGAAGCGAAACAAGGACGTTTCCGTCAGGATTTATTGTATCGCCTGAGAGTTATCCCTATTTTTATTCCGCCTTTACGTGATCGTAAAGAGGATATTCCGTTGATTGCTGAATTTATTTTGAGTCAACAGCAATCTGTATTTCACACACAACCGCATCTATCCGACGAAGCATTAAAAACCTTGATTGCTTATGATTGGCCAGGAAATGTCCGTGAGCTAAAAAACACCCTTTTATATGCATTGACCATGGCAAATGAAAAATCAGAAATTGAAGTTGCTGATCTACCAGATGAAATCATAGATACTCATTTGCATTCATCACAATTACATAATCAGGTATCAGAGAAGCCTGTTTATCCAGAAAAAATCAATAAGAATAAAATTAGAGATGTTTTGATTAAACATCAAAATGACCTGAATCTTGCTGCAAAAGAACTCAATATGAGTCGAACAACTTTATGGCGATATAGAAAAAAATTTAATCTCTAATAAAAAAGCGAGCTATTTAAAATAACTCGCTTTTACTTATGATGGATGACAAATTCTTAACTTGGCAGATGCGGATTTGCTAAAGGTCGTTCTTGTTTCAATTCACGATCAAATACATCCGTTAACATACTGTCATAACGCTTAGCATTATATTTCAGTAGTTTATCTGCCTCTGCGGGAGTAATAAAATCAATCGCCACAGCATCATGGATTCTTTCTTCAAAGCTGAATCCTTTGAACTTATCTTTTGATTCTGCGCGTTTGAACTTATCCCACAACGGTTGCATAGTGAGCAACATCTGGAATGTAGATTCCATACGTCCCATCACATCTGTTGCTTCAGTGGTGTAATACACATGCTTCTTCAATTCTTCACGGAAAGCATTTTCCTGTAAGAGCAATTTAGCTACTTCTTGTTTCAAATGATCTGTTGGTTTTGCGACTGGACGTCCAAATGGGAAACAGATCAATTTCACTAATTTAGCTGCAACTTTTACTGGGAAGTTTTCATAGAATCCAAAAAAAGCTTCTTGTGCATTAAATAAAGCTTTGTTTAATGCCAATTCAGCATGTTTTTGCTCAGCTTCCGTCCGTTTACCACTTTCATAATATTTAAGAATCGAGGTTGCGATAAATAAGTATGAATGGATATCCGCCAAGCGTCCTGAGAGCATTTCTTTACGTTTTAAATCTCCAGCTAAAAGACCTAAAGCCATATCAGCGGTTAGAGCAAAATCAGTGCTCATGCGATTGATAATCACATAATACGGTTTGGTGAAAGTATCAGACTGCTTGGATGCATGACTCGGTCCACCCGTAATACCATAAGCGAAAGCTCTCGCACCTCGGTTAAAGGTATAAGCCAAATGCTTAAACAACAACGTGTTAAATTGTTTCAAAGCAACTGATTTATCTTCTGCTTGCAGGAGTTGTAATTCTTCAAACAAATACGGATGGCAACGCATAGAACCTTGACCAAAAATCATCAATGATCGAGTTAAAATGTTCGCACCTTCAACGGTAATCGCTACTGGGATAGATTGATAAGTCAATGCCAAGAAGTTACGAGGACCAAGCTGAATCGCACGTCCACCGACTACATCCATCCCGTGATTGATCACAGTTCTCATCGTTTCGGTTGCATAATACTTCGCCATAGCGGTCATAACTGATGGTGTACCACCTTGATTCAAACCACAAGTGACCATGTATCTAAATGCCTCTAACATATAAGCATCACTGGCAATATCACTGGTCGCTTCTTGTACACCCTCAAAGTTACCGACAGAAACTTTGAACTGTTGTCGTACACTCGCAAATGCACCAACCAATAAGTAACTCATCTCACCTGCGGCTGTAGCTAATGCTGGTAATGAAATACCACGTCCGACGCCGAGACACTCCATCAACATACGCCAGCCTTTACCAGCATTTTTTTGTCCGCCGATGATCCAGTCAATTGGAATAAATACATCTGTTCCTTCGACTGTACCATTCATAAACGGCGCGCCTGGATTATGACGTGCACCAATTTTAATTCCTTCATGATTTGCAGGAATTAATGCACAGGTGATGCCATATTCGGTTTTGGATTTATCACCCAGCAAACCATCAGGATCATACAGTTTAAAAGCCAATCCAATCACAGTCGCAATTGGTGCTAGTGTGATCCAGCGCTTAGAAAAATTCATTTTTAATCCAAGCACATCCTGACCTTGATACTGACCATAACAAACCACGCCCGTATCAGGAATTGCACCAGCATCTGACCCTGCTTCAGGACTTGTTAAACCAAAACATGGAATTTCTGTACCATCCGCAAGACCTGGTAAGTAACGTTGTTTCTGTTCAGTCGTTCCATAATGCAATAAAAGCTCTCCTGGTCCTAAAGAGTTAGGAACCATACAACTCACAGCTGCAGTTAAAGAGCGTGATGCAATCTTGCTCATAATACGACTTTGCGCAAATGGGCTAAATTCTTTGCCACCAAAAGATTTTGGAATAATAAGACCTAAGAAACCTTTATCCTTGATGAATTGCCATACTTCAGGAGGTAAATCTTTATCTTGATGATGAATTTTCCATTCATCGAGCATGGCACATAGCTGCTGAACTTCGTTGTCCAAAAAGGACCGTTCTTCAGCTGACAATGTCGGATAAGGATAATCATCAAATTTATTCCAATCAGGAGAACCCATAAACAGTTCTTTTTCCCACCAACTGGTTCCTGCTTCTAGGGCTTCTCTTTCTGTCGTACTCATCGACGGCATTGCTTTTGACAATGCTTTATATGCTGGACGACTGATGAATGCTTCGCGTAATGGAGGGAGGAGAAGAATCACTCACTAGTCTTATATCTATAAATAAATCCAGTTCCAGTACCAACTTGACCATTCTCATAAATGGATTCAATTTTCACTGTAGTAAAAAAAAACTGTTCAGTAGCAGACTTGACTTTCATAACAAATTTTTATTCCAAATAAATAAGTGAAGTAATGTTAATTCATATAAATTTAAACATATAGAAATCCAAATACCATAAAGATACTGATTATTTTATATTTTATAGGACTTACGCACTATTATTTATAGATTCTCTGTGGTAGCAGATGATTTTTATCGAGAATAAAGTCATCAATGAAGTTT
>Ga0154420_1089_pt1 | contig 33870 bp, 40 predicted proteins | sample RifGroC1_FD_115924 | JGI IMG/M metagenome (GOLD analysis project Ga0154420, IMG submission 115924) | Acinetobacter sp. GWC1_38_13
TATAGAATCGCGCCGCACCAAATACTGATTGTGATTTATGCCCCACATCTTCTAGAAGTTTCCAGCTATAAAAACCACCGACAACTGCACCCGCGATCGGTGTTAGTTTCCCAATCACTGAAGCTTGTGGAATATGATTTAACCACCCCCACTTAAATTGTCCATCAGCATCAACCAACCACTTCTTCAACAATTCAACATCATTATTAGAGCCTAATAACTGTTGGAAATGTTGCAAATCATGCGTGTCTAACATTGACTGTAAAGCTTTTAAAGCAAGTAATAATGTTTGTTTTTCTGCGACAAGACCTAAATCAATTTCTTTAAAAATAAAGGCCACGATATCTTGATCAAGCTCTTCAGATAAATCGAAACCATGAGAGCGACCAGTTTGGTAAATCGTGCGTAATACCAAAACGATCGAAGCAGGTATATCGATTGCAGCACCCCAAACTCCAGTAGCACCAGTGATTAATCCCTGAGCAGCTGCAAGTAATTTATTTTGCTCAATGAGTGCCTGACTTAAACGTTGCGAGCGCCCAGTATCCTGTGTCAACTCAGCAAGATCTTTAACTCCTGCTTCTTCGAGAATCTTTTCAGTCAAAGAACTATTTGAACTAAATTCATTCAACCATTGAAATAAATAATCTGAAACTTTTTCACCTAAATCAGGTGAAACAAAAGTCGCCACATTATTTACCTTCGTATAATGCTTACCTAGCAATTGATGTGACAATTTAGGAAGTTGTTGACGCAGCATCTGTTGAGGGCTTTCATATTTCTCCACTTCAAATGGACTTTTGAAACGCGCATTTCCTTCAACAATATTAGATGAATTGGAAAGTTTCGCACCAGATGTTATCGGGGCAACTTGGAGTTTTTGCAATTCAGAGCTGAGCTTTTTAGCCACTCCAAATGCTTGAGCAAATAAACCTGAAGTTTGCTTATTTTTAGAATTTGTCATCAAGTACCTCTATTCTTTAATCTGTGCATTTCTAGGTAAATACTAGGTTGAATACAGATTTATCTCAACTTGAATCTGTATAATTTCATTAGCTTTCACCTTATGTCGTTCTAAACTTACTAATCTTTACATAACTGAAAATAGACATAATATTTGCCATAAGAAATAAAAAACCTTTCTGCTATCATGGTGTCATTCACTCATGAGCCAATTTGATCGTTATTTTTTCCTGATTTTAACTATAGCGATGTTGTACAAGGCTTAGTATTACCATAAAAGGGAACTGTAAATGAAACGTGTTGTAATCACTGGTATGGGCATCAACTCATGTATCGGTAACTCTTTGGAAGAGGTTACTCATTCTCTAAAAAATGGAATCTCTGGGACACGTTTTAACCCAACTTATGCTGAACTTAATTTCAAAAGTCATGTGAGCGCAGCAGCTGTTCAAGATTTTGATGGCATTGATCGTAAATTGAAACGCTTCATGGGCGTGTGTGCGATGTATGCTTACAATGCCGCTATTGCAGCCGTTGAACATGCAGGTCTCAAACAAGAAGACCTAGCTAACAACCCAAGATACGGTATTGCTGGTGGTAGTGGCGGTAACTCAACTGCTTCTGTTGCAGAGATGGTTAAATTACTGGAAGAAAAAGGTGCACGTAAAATTGGACCTTTCTTTGTTCCACGCAACATGAGTAATACGATTACTGCAAACGTTGGTGTTGCATTAAAACTACAAGGTATTGCTCACTCTATTACTAGTGCATGTGCAACTTCTGCTGATGCAATTGGTTATGCTTACAACCTGATTCAATTAGGTAAACAAGATTTAATGCTTGCTGGTGGTGGTGAAGAAGATCACTGGTCTCAAAGCTTACTTTTTGATGCTATGGGTGCATTGTGTTCTAAATATAACGATACACCAGAAACAGCATCTCGCCCTTATTCAGCTGACCGTGACGGTTTCGTGATCGCGGGTGGTGGTGGCTTTGTGGTTCTTGAATCACTTGAGCATGCTCAAGCACGCGGTGCGAACATTTTGGCAGAAGTAGTCGCTTATGCTGCCAACAGTGACGGTGCAGATATGGTTGCTCCATCTGGGGAAGGTGCTACGCGTTGTATCCTCATGGCACTTGATGAAGCAAAACAACATGGCATTGAACAAATCGATTATGTCAATACTCACGGGACTTCAACACCTGCAGGTGACGTAACCGAATTAAAAGCAATGGAACGTGCTTTTGGCGAAGGTAATGTACCTGCACTAAGCTCAACCAAATCAATGACTGGCCACAGTTTGGGTGCAGCAGGTGTACAGGAAGCAATCTACTCTGTACTAATGATGCAAAATGACTTCATCGCACCGAACATCAACGTTACAGAACTAGATGAAGGCGCGAAAGGTTTCGATATTGTACTTGAAAAACGTGATGCAAAACTGAATACTGTCATGAGTAACAGTTTTGGCTTTGGCGGTGTTAACGCTTGCCTTATTTTCAAGAAGTGGGATGCATAATCCCACATAGGATTATCGATGGATGCACCTTCTGATGCTTTCTTGTGGGTAAAAGCATTACATATTATTGCTGTGGTGTGTTGGTTCGCTGCGTTGTTCTATCTACCACGGCTTTATGTTTATCATGCGATGAGTGAGGATGCTGTAAGTCATCAACGCTTTGAAGTAATGGAACGTAAGTTATATCGTGGCATCATGTGGCCATCAATGATTGCCACGCTTGTGACTGCCCATTTCCTTGTGGATTGGGGTGATGCCACTCGCCATTATCATGAAGCCTTATGGTTTTATCTTAAAGTGGCTTTAGTCGGACTCCTAGTCATTTACCATCTTGTATGTGGCTATTACCGAAAGAAACTCATCGGGAATGCACATTATAAATCTCATAAGTTTTGGCGCTTCTTTAATGAAATGCCAACAGTGATTTTATTTGCAGTTGTCATTCTCGTTGTTGTAAAGCCTCAGTTTTAACTGGGGCTTTTCTTATTTGAATTGAGGTCATATTTTTAATCAAATACAATTATAGAACTCAAATGAACAACCTTCTAAAGCATCGTATTGAATGGTTAAGATCTCGACTGATCTCTGAACTGATTTCCTTTCTCAACATACAAGAATTTGAGTATCGTGGCTTAACTAATGATGAAATTTCGATTGCTCAATCTGTATTTGGTGAACTCATTCATTATTCAGAAGTAAAAATTTTCAATATCCCCTATCTACCTTGGCAACCTGAAAACATATTTATAGCGCCAAATGGCAACCTGTACGTTCATCAAAAATATTTTAGTAAAGATTACTCAAAATGTTCAATCGGATTGCAAAGTCTCTTCATTCATGAACTTGCACATATTCTGCAGTTTCAGCAAAACACAAATGTGATTGTAAAAGGCGCAATATTGCAACTTGGTTATTATCTAAGTTTTAAACAATACAACCCTTACCGGTATCAATTTATAGTTGGAAAGAAATTCAATGAATATAACATTGAACAGCAAGGTGACATCGCACGTGATATTTTTCTAAAAAAAGTTCCAAATATTATTCTTCAGAAATAAAAAAAGCCCTGTTGTTTATTTACAGGGCTTTTCAGCTTGAAACATCATTAGCAATTCTATGCTGCTGTGTTTTTACTGCTCTCTGAGCTAAGTTCATGACTATCATCCATTTCAGTCGTAAAATCTACACGCATCGCATCTTTAACAATTGTACCGATACGTCCCACACCAATTGCCAATCCAAAAGCAATTACTGGATATAAGATTGTTGGAATCACCATAACTTATTACCTCTCATCAAAAGTTTAATTAATCAAACTTACTCTGACTCTTGTACTTGCTCTTGGAACATTAAAGTACCAATACGACCAACTACAACAGCTAAACCAAACGCAATTACTGGAAAAAATACAACTGACATAATCATTACCTCTCTTAACAGACCATTATTTATAAAACTATTTATTTATCATCTTGGTTTAACAAGATAGTTCCCACACGACCTACTGCGATAGCAGAACAAGACGCAACAACTAAAACTAAAAGTACTGACATTTCTATTTCCTCTTTTTATATGCGAAATGCATATTTTTACTGTTACATCTAGTGTACAGATGTTCACATTAATTAGGATAATAGCAGTGCACATTTGTACACTCAAGTGTAGCAAAAGGATTCCCGACGAACGGTCAAAAAAGACTCAATTCAATAAAATTATGTTTTTGATAGATTTAAATTTTACGAAAACTCTAATTTTTTGTATTTTTTTATCCCAATACCGAAATAATCGAAAAAAGAGTGTTTCTATTCATGTCATTGAACTGTCATTTCGGTATGCGAAAGTGACACGAAAAAAAAGAATAAATGACAATGCTAAGTTTATTCATAGTCATGCACCATCACTACGCAACCATTTAAAAATGTTGCTCTTTAAAACAGAAAAACTTGTTATTTTTACGCAGAAAAATGTGCAATTAGTATATATTAGACACCTTGTCATTTTTCTTTAAGATATAGAATGTTTGGCGCTATGATATACAACGTTCTTTAAAATTATACTTACACAAATCAAGAACTTGTATATCAACACATGTTAAGACTCAGGATTAAGTTTGAATGAAAAATTTTAAAATTGCCCTTGCCCAGTTCTCTCCGCATATTGGCAATATTGACGCAAATACTCAAAAGATGGTTGAGCAAGCAAATTTAGCAAAACAGCAGCAAGCCGATTTAATCATCTTTCCAGAATTATCAACAATCGGATATCCAGCTGAAGATTTATTGATTCGACCTAATTTAAGCAAACGCACTCAGAAAGCATTTGCACAATTAAGTGAAGTCAAAGATATCGTCATGGTATTTGGTTTTGTTCATCAAACCGAAGATGGCTACCGCTATAACTCAGCAGCCGTGATGAAAGATGGACAAGTTTTAGGGATTTATAATAAGCATAACTTGCCAAATTATGGTGTTTTTGATGAAAAACGCTACTTCCAAGAAGGTCATCAGCATCTAATTTTTGAATATTTAGGTCATAAATTTGGTGTACTTATTTGTGAAGATGTTTGGTCACTGAATACTGTTAAGCAATTAAGCCAGCTCAATGTAGAAACAGCATTGGTTCTTAATGCTTCACCTTACGAAGTAGGTAAACCGCAACATCGTATCCAAACTTTAAATGAGTTAGCTAAACAGTTAAATCTCAATCTAGTTTATGTTAACCAAGTAGGTGGTCAAGATGATCTAATTTTTGATGGTTCAAGTTTTGTAACCAACAAAAATGGAGAAATCGCACTACAAGCTCAAAGTTTCCAAGAATCAATTTATTTTGTTGAATATGATGCAGAGCAAAAAGAATTCAAAAAAACTGAATCAGCTCCTGCACTTGAAACCTTTGCTGAAATTTATCAAGCACTCGTAATGGCAACTCGTGATTACGTTCAACGTTCAGGCTTCCCAGGTGTCATTTTAGGTTTATCTGGTGGTATTGATTCTGCATTAACACTTGCGATCGCAGTGGATGCGATCGGGGCAGATAAAGTTCAAGCAGTGATGATGCCATATACATACACGTCACAAATGAGTGTGGAAGATGCGACCGAGCAAGCTCGTCGTATGGGCGTAACTTTTGGTATTGCTGAGATCCACCCTATTGTAAATAGCTTTATGCAAACGCTTTATCCATTCTTTGGAAACACACCAGCTGATGCAACCGAAGAAAACTTACAAGCACGTACTCGCGGTACGCTATTGATGGGCTTATCTAATAAGTTTGGTAATCTCGTATTATCGACTGGTAACAAATCTGAAATATCAGTTGGTTACTGCACCCTTTATGGCGATATGGTTGGCGGTTTTTCTGTATTGAAAGATGTCTACAAAACCATTGTATTTGAATTAGCAAAATATCGTAATACTTTAAGTGAAACCCCTGTAATTCCAGAGCGCGTGATCAGCCGACCTCCTTCTGCCGAGTTACGCCCTGATCAAACCGACCAAGACTCTTTACCAGCTTACGATGTGCTTGATGCGATACTTTATGCATACATCGAAGAAGATCAAAGCCAAGCAGATATTATTGCGAGAGGATTTGATGCTGAAGTGGTAGAAAAAGTGATTCGATTGGTTGATCGCAACGAATACAAACGTCGTCAAGGTGCAATCGGACCACGCATCAGCTCACGTGCTTTTAGCCGTGAACGACGCTACCCTATCGTCAACGGATGGACAACGAATGACTGAAAAAATTGTTTCTGAAAAGTCACAATTACTTGCTCAAGCACTTATGCTTGAGCAAGTGGCCTTTTATAAAAACCAACTCACTACTCAACTCTCACCCGAGTTTTTCCAACAGTTTATTCAGCTTTTTTTACAACATGCTCCGAATATAAAACTGAAAGAAGTTGTAGAGCTTGATCAAATTCAAGCTGTAGTTAAACGCTATGCTTTTGAAATGCAATTAGGTGCTGGACTATTAGAATTCATTGGAGAAATTGCCCAGCGTCTTCATGTTTTTTCCTTGCAATCCTCAGCACAACTCCAAGATGTATTCTCAGATCATCAATTTGAAATGTGGCTATCTAAAATCTTAGAATTAGATAATATTCGACAATATTTGAATAAATTTCTAAAAGAAAGCCCATCCATTGAGCAACTCTGCTTATATATAGCAACCTCTACACTACACAATAAATTACCCAAACTATTTGCTACAGCTGATGAAGAAAAATCTCAAGATAGTAAATATGAATGGCAGCAGAAATTAAAAACTTTTTCCTATCGCCAACAACAACGTATTGAGCAAAAAATAGAAGAAAGTATTGCACGCTTTATTCAAGAACAACTTGTTGATTTGAGTCTATTATCAAATGATGATCTAGAAAGTTTGGCACGCAATATATGGGACGATAATAAATCTAAACCACTCTCTGAATACACTAAGCAAGTCACTCCTCTAGATGTAGAAGAGTTCTTTGTGATGATCTATGAGTATTGGAAAGAATTACGCCAGTCTTCATTTTTACAAGATCTGATTCTCTATGGCGTTAAAGTTTTCTATGATTTTTATAAAGATGAAAGTCTACAAGATGTTTTCACAGCTATTGGCTTAGAAGAAAGCGATCTACGCAATGAGGCAGTTCGTTTTTATCCAAAAGTGGTTAAAGCCTTAGATGAACATAATGTGTTAGAACCCATTATTCACATGGTTTTAAAACCTTTCTACGACAACCCTCAGACCCTACAAGTTATCGAAAAACATCTCTAATCTAGCTCAAGTCAGCGCTGAGTAGAAAAAAACTATAGATAAAAAGAAACCACGCAGGAGCGTGGTTTTTAAAATGGTGGCTATGACGAGACTTGAACTTGTGACCCCCGCATTATGAGTGCGGTGCTCTAACCAACTGAGCTACATAGCCGTAAACTGTGTGCGCATTATCTAGTGTTCCGCTTAAACGGTCAAGTCTATGACGTTGAAAATATGGAACATATGAACAGTTTTTATTCTTTTAAATCACATTTGATCATTTTTCGGCAATTTCATAAAAATATAAAGACTTAACTAAACTGTAAAATTAGTTTGTTAAAAAGGTATTTGAAAAATTATAAAAACTATAGACAAAAAGAGACCACGCAGGAGCGTGGTCTATAAAATGGTGGCTATGACGAGACTTGAACTTGTGACCCCCGCATTATGAGTGCGGTGCTCTAACCAACTGAGCTACATAGCCGAAAACTGTGGGCGCATTATCTTAACTTTCGCTACACACGTCAAGCACAATTTTCAAAAAAACTTAGAAGTGGGCCTATAAGCCGGGTTCTGTCGAGGACGATCATTCCTCTAGGCGTACAATCACTCATACGCTCAAGCGACCTACCCGAATCCAGTACGGGCCGTACCTCAGGATTCCTATTTGGTCTTGCTTCTGGTGGGGTTTACCTTGCCGTGAACTGTTACCAGACACGCGGTGCGCTCTTACCGCACCCTTTCACCCTTACCTCACGAATGAGGCGGTCTACTCTCTGCTGCACTTGCCGTCGGCTTTCGCCGCCCAGGCGTTACCTGGCACCCTGCCCTATGAAGCCCGGACTTTCCTCCCCTGCTTCAGTCACGGAGACCTCCACAGCAGCGACCGTCCAGCCCACTTCGAGGCGCATATTATCAAAGTTCAAAGTTAATTGCTTGTATTTTTTTGCGCTGTCAATTTTTTATATTTTTCCATCAGTTGGTCTTGTGACTCAACATGATTGGGATCAAGAGGAATACAATCAACTGGACAAAATAGTTGGCACTGCGGTTTGTCATGATGACCCACGCACTCAGTACAAAGCGCAGGATCAATCTCATAGATTGATTCCCCCATATAAATTGCTTCATTGGGACATACAGGCTCACAGACATCACAATTGATGCATTCATCTGTTATATATAAAGACACGCTACCAACCTTGTTGATGTTTACGCTCAAATGCCTGAACGACGACAGCAGGCACGAACTTGGTTACATCACCCTTTAAACGAGCGATTTCACGAACTAATGTCGATGAAATAAATGAGTATTGCTCTGAAGGCGTTAGAAATACAGACTCAAAATGAGGATCAAGCTGACGATTCATATTGGCTAATTGGAATTCATATTCAAAGTCAGAAATCGCTCTTAGACCACGAAGTACAGCTGTAGCACGTTGTTCACGGAAAAAATTAACCAACAAGCCATCAAATCCTACAAACTCAACATTGGTTAAATGACTTAATGATGCTTTGGCTAACTCAACACGCTCTTCTAAACTAAACACAGGATTTTTATGATGACCAATTGCAATTGCAACAACAACTTCATCAAACATTTTTGATGCTCTTGCAACTAAATCAACATGTCCATTGGTAATTGGATCAAAGGTCCCTGGATAAATCACACGTGTTTTAGACATGCGTTGTACTCTAAGTGAATGAGATAAGGCATGTATTTTAACAAAAGTTCGCAATAAACGCGAAATTCCTAAACAATGGAAAAAGGTTACGTTTTACGGCACAATAGATGCAATTGTGGAAGTTTGAATTATGGCGCAAGCAACAGTTGTAAAAAATAATAAGTGTATATGTTCTTTATAATTCTTTACAGTTCTTTTTATTTTCATAAATACCTGAATTAAAATAATAAGTGTTCTTTTTAGTTCCATATAGTACGTTTTAATTCTCGTTAAAAACGGGTAATAATACGGGTAACGAATCAAGTAAGTTCCTGTAATGGCTGTTGTTAAACTATCTGACGTTAAAATAAAGACTTTAAAACCAAAAGATAAGGTTTATCGAATATTAGACTCTGATCGTCTATATATAGAAGTGCGCCCCACTGGTGCAAAAGTATGGCGATTTAAATTCGTTTTTAATGGTAAAGAGTCATCTATGAGTTTAGGTGAATACCCTTCTATTAGCTTGGCTGAAGCACGAGCACTTAAAGACGAAATGAGAGCAAAGCTTGCAAAAGGAATTCATCCTGTTGAAGATCGAAAAAATATCAAAGCACAAGCCCTAGCAGAAACAACCAACACTTTTGATGCGATAGCAGCTGAGTTTAAAATTAAGCGAATGTCATCAAAGTCGGAAATCTATCAAGAAAAGTTTGAGACTGCTTTAAAAAAGGATATCTCCCCTGTTATTGGGAATAAGAACGTAAATGACGTAACTTCGGCTGACGTTCTTAAGATATTAAACAACACTGTAGATCGCATCGTTAAAGAATCAAATGGTAGGTTTACTGGGGCTTCTGCAGCACTTGAAAATAGAAGATTTCTTGGCGCAGTTATAAGATATGCTATTGCGACCTTAAGGGCTGATAATGATCCTACGTATGCGGTACGAGATGTAATTAAGCGACCACGTGTAAATCACGCTAGAGCACTCACAAAAGAAGAAAGGTATAAAGCTAGAACAAGCCTGCCTAAATATAATGGTACTCAAACAGTAAAAAATGCTGGCTTTATTCTTTTATACACAATGCTTCGCGCTGTAGAAATTAGAAAGATGCAATGGTCATGGGTTGATTTTGAATCCCGAATAATCACTTTCCCAGTCGAAGTGATGAAGAAAGCTAGAATTCATGTGCTGCCTATATCTGATCAAGTATTTGAAGTATTAAAGCAACAACGTGAAATATCAGGTGATGGTGATTTGGTATTTCCAGCAATCTATAGCAAGAAAAATAACGGGATGTTGGCTAAAGAAACTTTAAACAGCATGCTTGAATATATAGGATTAAAGGGTGTAACCACTCATGATTTTAGAGCTACCGCTTCAACCTTGTTATATGAAAAAGGATACGAGGAAGCGTGGGTAGAAAGGCAATTGGCACATGCTGAATCAAATAGAACTAAAGCTTCTTATGATCACTCTAAACATCTAAAACCTAGAAGAAAAATGATGCAAGACTGGGCTGATATCGTCGATAGTTGGGGTAAGCAATGAGACCGTACTACATAAAAAAGAACGGACTTTACTTGCACGTACAAACGACTGAGCATGAAGAATATCAAGACTCGTCTGATATAAATGCTATGTACACAATGCAGTATGTTTTTAAGAAAGAAAAAGACGGGGCAAAGACTTTCTATGATTCTGCTGAAGCGAGCACTTATATAACAAAGAGAAGATTAAAGGGTGTGGAGGTAGTGAGGGATTGATGCTTGCTAATGTTGCACACACTGCAAGCAAACACTGATATTGACGTTTGTTTTAATTGAGTGAGCTGTGCAGCTTGATAGAAGCAAGCACAGCACTGTAACGATTGAAGTAATGAAAGAGCGTTTGCAATACTTCTTAATTATCTTCTGCTGCATAGATTAGATTCTCCGCAACTCGATTAGTCCAACCTTTGCCATATGTGGACCACGTGCTTAATGATGTATAAAACTTCAAGCGTTCAGCTGTTAGCTTTAATAAAACATCGTTCACATCCATGGCTTTTACCGCTGCAATTGTTTTTGGACCAATCAAGCCATCCGCAGGAACGCCAGCAACTTGCTGAAGCTCTTTGATTGCTCGTGACTTGCCAGCATTAACGGCAAAGTCCCAAAGCTGAAATACGATTGATGGATGCAAGCTATCTGCACCTAACTTATCCCACCAATCTTTTTTATAAATCGCTTTGGCTTGCTCAAGGGTTAGATTCTTAATATCTAGGTTTGGATAGGTGTTTGCAGCAATACCAAACTTTGTGCCTTTTAATACACCTACTCCAACCTTGCCACCAGTCCAATTACCTGGATCACGCTTGTCATTTGAATATCCAGCTTCGTGACCTATCAAGCGATTAAATGCTTTTTCAAAGTTCATGATTCACCACCCTTGCCACTAATAATCGCAACAAATGCGGATTTAATTTCCACGATAACTTCTGAAACTGTTTTACCTTTCAATAATGCAATTGATTGGTAAGCAATACCGATAAAAAGTAATCCAAACACTGCAAACATCAGCATGATGAAGCCTTGGAACATTGTGGATGTAGTTAAATAGCCGTAATGCTCTATAAATGCTGACCCACCGTACAAACTTACTGTGACGCTACAAACAAACTTTGTAATAACCCCTAATGAAACTTGAATTTTACCGTTTGTATCAATATCACCACTGAGAACAAGTGCAAGAATTGCCCCGATCACGGCTGGAAAGATTTTTAAGACCCATGGAATTGTGTTTTCTTGCATGATTTCACCCAATTTTTGACATTAAAAAAACCTGATCTAATTAAAGATCAGGGTTAGATGTGCATTAAACAACTGCACCAGTCGCATCAACCCATGCTGTCCCAGTCCACCATATCGGTTTCCCTTCTGCTGCTAGTGTTGTATCAAAGAACTGTACGCCTGCATCACTACTTGTTAATCCAGTAGGTCTGTTCGCTGTTGTATCTTTCTTTGTGTACCAGCCTGTAGCTGCCCATGTGCCAGGTGTTGCTGCTGTGCTTGCTGTTGCTGCTGTGCTTGCTGTTACGCAAGTCCATTCTGTCACTACTGAATTTGTTGTGTTTGGGTTTGTTCGCAGCACTTTGTCGCCATTTGACCAATCACCAGTCGTAGGTATAGCAGCAGCACGAATCATTTTACGAACAACGTTTGTACTTGATGCTTGTAATATATCACCGTGCCTAATTTCACCTGTTCCTGCATCAAGACGGATGCTCTCTGTTGATGTGCCGTCACCCTTATAAAGCGTTAAATGTCGCTTACCAGTCGTGTTTGTATTTAAAAACATGCGGAAACTTGTATTTGAGCTTCCACTGTTTAGATCGGGATCGTAGTCTAAATTTGTACTTGCTGTTAAGTATGTTGATTTGAATTTAGCACCGCCGAAACGCAAGTCTCCTGTAGTTGCTGATGATTCAAAGCGAGTATCTAGTACAGTACCAACTTTACTAGCGTCTTGAACATTAACTGTAGTTGTTGTTGCATATGTTGTATTTATACGCTGTGTGTTTGTGCCAAGCGATGTTATATTAAACCCAATTGGCGCGCTTTCCATGTGCGTACCGATAAACACATTATTCGCAGCATCTACATAGACGTGACAGTCTGTATTTTCTTCAAAGTCTGTACCTATTATCAGGTTTCCTGAACTTGATGATGTGAACTCAGCACCTCGATATGAACCTCCTGCTTTACCACCGAAAATCTGATTCGCATTTGCTCCGCGAACAAATTTAAATGCAGCACCTCCTGTACCTGATGCAAAAGCACGCGGAATGTTAAGCTTATTGAAATAGCATTGTTTTGAAGTATCTGAGTCAAATAGAAATGCACCGCCATTCGCCGATGAACAATTAGCAGCGCACTGATCAACATTTGCGTAAGATGTGTTGTATAAACTTAATCCAGATTCACCAAAGTTTTTGGCATTAAAGTAAATACCGATTGGATTAAAACCATACGTTGTTGCTGTTGGTGTTTTTGGCTCTGCGACAGATGTTGCATTCGCTGTTAGCTGGATTTCAGTACCAAGACCGAGGACATCAACACCCCCACACCCAATCCATTTTTGCCCGTTGTAAAACTTAAGTGGTCTATCTATTACATAGCAATTTACAGCCGTTTGATTAAATAGAATTGAGCCTCCCGCGCCAACATGGTCGATAGCTGCTTGACACGCAACCCAGTCGATAGAGTCTGTTAGTGCTGTTGCATGAGGGTAGACCGCCTGAATCGCTGTTAAATTACTAAACTTCCCACTAGTAACCCACTCTTGGATTGTATGTAGAGTACCATCACCAATCGCGCCAAAATCTTTGACACTGATACGCTCACTGTTTTTAGTTTTTTGCGCTGTATTAATCTCCTGTTGCGTTTTACCGCTTTCATCAACAACAAAAGAAGCGTCCCAGCCTTTATCAACTGCAATTTGGGAAAGACGCTGCATTAAATAATTGTAGTACTCATCCAACTGGTCTAAAGCCACACCTTGTTTTCTGATTTCTTCTAATAAGTAAGCACGCAACTCGTCATCTCTATCATCAACATAATTTTTAAGATCATCGATTCGATTACTTAAAATCCAGTCTGCAACACCTAATTCCTGAAGCTTCCACCAGATCCAGTCAAAATCCTTATTCACGGCTGGAGGACGGAATGAGTTGTTGTAGGACTGGTAATCTGTAGTGCGACTAAATGGTGTATTTCGTTGAATAGTAATCTTTTTACCATTCTCAGGCGCAGTATTAAAAACCACAGCGCCATTGCTTAATGACCACGCACCCACAACTGGCTCTACATCATCCACCAATACAATTAAATGATCCTGATTATCACAATCAAATTCCAATGCAAAGCTTGTGGTGATGCCATTTGAAGTATATTCAATGTATGGCGTTTGTTCTTGGACAGCCATAAAACCCCCTAATTCTCAAAGTCTAAAGTGGCTTCATGCACACCACCATTTGTTCTCCAATTAGGCGATTCTTCATAGTCTGTTGTGTTGTGTGTTTTACCTACTCGTTCAGGTACTTCTACAATTGCTAAGGCTAGTGAGTCGAGAAAATCATCAGGTTGATCAGTAATAGCTGGATTCCACTCACGCATCTGTTTGACCTGAATTGAATCCTCGTGATTTTCATCTTCAAGCACTGATAAATGTGCCCATAAAAGACCTGAAACTAAAGGTCCTTCAATACCGCTCAGAATCCTCTTATTTTTAGATATGCTTGAATGTTCTTCTGATACGCCACATCGTATTCCCCTTGTTTTTAAAGCAGCCTTGAGAGCAGCAGGCGCAAAATTCCCTATGCCATTGGTCTCTACTGTAACTCTTGGTAAATGAAATTCTTTGATGATGTCGCATAGCTGCCATGCTTGACCACCAACGACATGCCCGTTTTCGTCTGTTTCAATCACTTCACCAGTTAAAGCAATTGATCTGTGCCAATATTTATTTCCTAGATCATCGTGAAACACTAAGGCTGTAGATGATTTATCAGATTTGGTTTTACCTGATGATGGGTCCCAACGGAAAGTAGCACCCACGATTCGGCGCTCACCAAGCATTAGAATAAATTCTCGATTTGCTCGTTTTAATACTGGCTCACAATCATAAGCATGCATTTTGTCAGGGTCTAAACGCACATCGCCAATCGGTTTTGCGTGCATTTGATACTGAGAATCCCATTCATTCAGGGTTTGGCATTTTTCACGTCTTTTCGCCATTTCTTTGGCTGTGAATCTTTCGGGCCATATTCCCTCTGAGTAGAAATCAATTAAATAATGTTCTTCATTAATTTTGACTTCCCAGTATTCACCTTTTTGAACACAAGAATATCCAACACCTTTTTTTAGATACTTTGACCCTTTCCCAATTCCAGTAAACGCATGTATAGGCTCGAAATCTAAAAGTACAATTTGCCCAACTTTACTGTTCTCGATACGCTTTTCATGCTCGAACATTTTTAAGATCAAACACTTTACATCACTCAATTTTTTGATTTGTTCATACAATGAGTCGTATGTGTGCGGTGTACCGATCCAAAGCTCACGTGCTCCTGGTATTGCAATATGTGTTTGCTCACTTAATTTCTGTGGTAGCTTTTCTCTTGCTTCAGGCGTTCCAGTTGTCTTTGGTGTTTCTACGTCATCATTTTGGATGAAGTGAGCACGATGCCCTGTTACCCCTGAAAGAATGCCTTTAGCCAACATCGTCCCATAACGAACATCATCTGTTCCTTTGACAAACCAACGTTCAACCTCACCCTTTTTAATCTTCACATCTTCGTTGTTGATTGTTAGAGGGTGTCTAGCCAATACGTCCCTTGTTCCGCTACTACACTTATAAGCATCCGAATCTGTTGTCCCTTGGTGCAGTATTTGAGTTTCAGGATAGCAATAGATCACCCACGCATTAAACACGTCCAAAATCGTAGATTTAGAATGTCCACGTGGCATCATGAGCAATGCCACACATCCCACGATCAAATAAAATGCTTCTAGGAACTCACAAACACGCACGTGAAAGTCGGGTACTTTCCACCTTTGCACTTCTGCCCAAAGCAAGAAGAACGCAAGAAAGCTAATTTTCGGCTTATTCATTAGCTCACCCGTTGTTTGATCTTAGCTGCTTCTTCTTCTGCTTTCTTGATTAGATTTTCTTCATGCTTGCGTTGAGTATCTTCATTTGCGCTTGTTGGTGGCAATACCCCTCTACGGTACGCTAGTACCTGTTCAACCTTTGTGATAGCAGATGCACATTGATTTAAGCCTTTATAAAGCCAAACTTTATCTCCACGTTCTTCAGGCGTTTCAAAACCACACTCACTAGCAGCATAAGCAATTTTAATTAAGTCATCTGTCATCGTTTCTGTGAGTTCTTCTAACTCTTTAATCTGATCATCACGCATAAAAAAGCCCTCGCATATAGTGCATATATACAAGGGCTTCGAGTGTGGTGTGTTGGGTGTTATAAATTGAAAGGATATTGTTAATCGCAAAAATATTGCATATATTAAAAACTTAACAATTTATACTTATATGAGTTAAAAAATGAAAGCAATTATCTTAACAATCATGATGACTATGCCTGTGTTTAGTTTTGCAGGAAACTGCGACCATAGCTGGCAAAATGATAAAAATGGAAATTCTTGTGGTGATCGTGCGGCAGATCGTCGTGATGGTGGTCGTTAAATAAGAGGGCTTTTGCCCTCTTTCTATTTGATCATATTTCTTATTGTACCACCCTCTCAAAATCAGGCGATTGTACATCGTTAAGGTCATCACCCCACCAACGTGTTCGCCCTTGTTCTCGCTCTGCTTTTCTTAAAAGCTTTTCTCTGTATCCTGGTGCAACAATATCTTGTAGCTCATCAAATACTAAACGGTTTGTAGCTGCTTTGGTATACCACAAGTTTTGTGCAGGGATTTTACTCTTTGCTAGTTTAAAGGCTTCATTCGCTGCATTGGTATCTTTACCCTCATAGTATTGAGTAAGATTGCCAACTGTTAAACCTAGTACGGCTTTAGCATCCGAACCAAATGGACCAACTAAGAAATCAGAAGTACTACGTCCACTTGTATCAGTTCCAGCTACTAGAATATCCCCAAGAATTGATAAACCTCCTCCCTGAACTGCTGATCGAGTTAAAAAGTTCATCGTCTTTTGTGGGTCTTCGCTATCCCACATCGTTTGTGGATCGTTACCATTCGCTAGTTCTTTCAGTTGCACAACCAAAGCACCCAACAATGTAGTCATTGCAAAGATAGATGCACCATAAGCTGCTTTTGAAGTTCCCTTTTCCATTGATAATGCTCGACTACCATGTCGCATAAGAAATGCTGCTGGAAAGGACTTGAACTGAAGCATAGATTTAAATATTTCCCCCGTAACAGTCCCTTTGCGTTGACCAGCACTCATAAAAGTACGCTCTCGCAATCCAGCCTCTACAACCGCCATGCCTTGTTCATCTAGCAAATGCGCTTGGAACTGAGTGGCGATTTCATCTTTTACTTGTTTAGGATCACCAAAGGCTGTTAGCTTGTCATCTGGAATCTCATAAATAGAACGTGCTGACATAAGTTGATTGCCTTTGCGGTCAATCACTGGATCGGCTAAACGCATTACTTCCCATGCCCGCTCGCTCAAGCCTGTTTTTTCTAGTAATTCACGGTCAATTTCGCCTAAATCTTGCCATGACTTCGTTCGACTCAAACGCCCATATTTCTCCATAAGCATTTTGGTAAAACCAACTTTAGATGCTGCTGTTAATGCATTAAGTCCTGAAATACGCATAACTTGCGAAGCAATTCCGCTCGAAACTCTAGCTAATGTTTGTGATTTTCCATGAACTGAAGTTAGACCATCATCTGACCATCGAGCAATTGAACCTAGCATTTCCTCGGTAGCTAAACCTAAGCTATGTGCAAGCTCCCGATCTTCTTTGTTTTTAGGATTTAACTGGGTAAGCAATTCGCCAAAGGTTTTACGGTATGCAATATTGTGGATGGATGCTGTTTTAGCAATCATAGCCTGATCTGTAACGCTTGCCAGCGTTGTACCACCAAGCATAGACGCAACATTCATAGACCGATAAGCAAGCCCTAAATTGGCTAATACTTCTGATTGTGGTGTATTTTGCCCCATAAACTCATCAAACATAACTTGAGCACGTTTAATGGTTTTGTTTTCATTACTTGATATTAGACCTTTTTCACGATCTTTCTTATCAGCTGCATCCATCAAAATACGCATGGCATTTTTTGGGTTGCTACCTAAATTCTCTACAAGTGCAATATCTTTAGATAAGCCATTTATATGAGCTTCAACTAGATCAACAAATGGTAACCCACCAAAATCAGCTTGATATTCCAACCATGCTTCAGCATCTTTGAAATGAAGTACACGACTTTCACTGTGACGACTGGTAACTTTTGAATTTCCACCGAAACTTTGACGACCTATTTCTGTCTTGTTAGCGCCATTGGTAGACAGTGTATCGAACGAATATTCCAATAGTTCTCGAATTTCTTGTTGTGAATAATAAGTACCATCTTCATGCACGTATTTTGATGTATCAATTAAACGTTCTGCTTGATCAACCCAAGCTTGTTTCCCTGCTTTCACGATCTTTTCTAAGCTATGTGCCTGTGGTAATCCCCAATCATCTAGCTTTCCAATGTCACCGCCTGAGCGATTAAAGCGTTCACGCATGGTTTCAAACACTTCCCCCATTTTATCTGAGATGCTTTTAGCAGTTGCATCACCAGTGCTTTCACCAAATCGTTCACGAACAATTTTATTTACCAGTTCTTTATCTGTGAAAACGCCTAGTCCACCTTTTACGGACGTATAGAACTCAGTTAAATCACCTCGATAGAGTGAAGCAATTGCACGTGATTTTGAATCTAAAGATTGGATTCCTGACATATCGCCATGCGGAGCGACTAAACGATCTACAACTTCACTTGCTGGTAAAGTCGGATGATCTAGTAAAGCAAGGTTTTTGCTTTGCGTGAGAATGTCTAAAGCTGCAATTTTATGTTTTCTTTTTAATTGGTCTTGAATGTCCTGAGCTACAAACTTGCCTGCTTCGGTGAGCTTGTCTGTATCAGAAAGATTTCTCCAATTTTGAATATCTTTTTTCGCCAAAGCCTTCATTGCATCTTTGATACGGTTTTCAATATCTGTGGCTTCTTGTTGGCTAAGTGTCGCCTTGCCTAATGCTTTTGCTACGGCTTGTTTGCATTGCTCTTTCATAAAAAATGCCCAAATAGTTTTAGGCTATCTGAGCATAGTTAAAGGTGCGATTTGTTGGGTGTGTTTATCCTAAGATAAGGGCAATAAATAAGAATGGAGCGGATAAGCACAAGCCAACTAAAAAATCAGTCAACTTTCCATCTCCTGAAAATTTACTAATCACTGGCAATATCACGACGATTGCTACTGTTGCCCAAATCAAGATGGAGAACCAAATCATAATAGTGCCTATCTTTCTAAATACAGTTCTACAATATCAAAAACTATGCTTTACCAATGGCTTGCTTGTTTTAATATTTCTTTTGTATCCCAATCAACATGCTGTCCACACCAATCACAAATATAAGCATTGGTATGCATAAGACTAGGTTTTCTAAAATCAGTTTTGTACAGTTGATGTTCAAAAGGTATATGTTTTTTCTTAATTATAGAGTAATAAGAAACAAAATTATGAGGGCAAGACCCTTTATATCGTCCATCATTTTTTACTTCTGCATCTGTGGCAAGTCGAACGTCTGAACTACCAAAATAAGCCGTGACTTTTTCTCTGCGAGCCTCTATTTCCCATTCTGCTACAGCAGTAACTGTAAAAACACGTTTTTCAGTGCTACTAAAAATAGAAACTATTTTTTTTCCTAATAACTCATTTCGCATTTTGATACCTCTATCAAAAACCTGAAAATGGGTGCGGAAAGCATTCAGGTTAAATGCCTTTCAGTGATCAGCCTATCCGCTTAAATATTATACCATTACCCAAACTGCAAAGCGCAACTAATAGCGGTTTGAGCTGCTAAAGTGTCCTCTTGAGCTTGACGTGCTTCTGCTTCTAATTCATCTAATCGTTGGCTCAAGGTCATGGTAATTTCTTCTATGTTGCCTTCAGGATCAACACGGCTCACAGAAATTAATTGATCAGGATTTTGCATGATGATATCTAAAGCTGCTGATTCTTCTGGACCATCACCAAACAAACTACCTTGTCTTGGATCGCCCATGGATTCAATGCGATCAATTTCTTGCTGAATGTTGTCAGTAATGCCTTTTGCACTTCGCTTATTAGTCTCAAAAACATTAAGAAATGCTTTAGCGCCATCACTTAAACCATCATCAATAAGCTGACCTTGATTTAAATAATCATCTACTCGCAAGCCATTTGCTTTTAAGTCGCTAAGCTTCTGTGCTGCTTGTGACAGGTCTTTTGCAATTGAGTTGCTATGTCTACCACCTTGACGCACTAAGTCATCTAATTGCGCCAATTGAGGGGCAACACGGAGTAAAGCATTAAGAACAGATTTACTATCATCATCCAAGTTTTCAGATAGACGCGCTAAAAGATTCGAATCACCATAAGCCCGTTGAACCAAAGCTGACTCAATTCTTCGTTTCCCCTCTTGAGATAAACGCCCATCACCAGTGATAACAGTTGCTCGCTCTGATTGTGGCAATTGATTCACAAAGCCTTTAACAAAATCCATGCTTTGATCAAGGTTAATATTCCCATCGGAGTTGATTTTTAAAAGTGATGAATCAGGTAAACGATCTACATCAGATTTTGCTCGTTCCGTTGCACTTAATTGTGCTACATCACTTTCATTTGCAAGTTTTGCGAATGATGGACGATCAACTTCTGTGAGCCTTGTGCGAACAAGAACTGGATTATTAAATCCTGAAACATCCCATCCACGACTATTTGCATAATCACTCACAAACTGACGATAGGCTTCTGCTCTACCATCTGAATAAGCTTTACCGATTGCCAATGTACGACCATTGCCCGATTCAACAACATTATCCATTCCAATAATTGGCGCGCCATCTGATAACTTATAGCTTTCACCAAGTAATTCAGGTTTTAAATCATCAGCCATACGTTCAATTTGTTGGCGTGACGCTTCACGTGTACGGTCACGTGGTTGTAGCTCTGCTGGATAATTGGGATTTACTCCATAGAGAGCATCATTTGAAGTGATTAGATCATTCAGATCACGTATTTCATAAGAGAAGTCATAGCTTGAACCATCCATTCCAAAGGCAGTGCTATTGCTTTCACCGCCATATCTTGAACTGACTGTATTCCATTTTTTGCGCCACTTATCTATGGCTTGAGCTACTGTCATTCCAGTCATGCCATTGTTGTTGACAATATCAGCTGCATTTTTCTTATCATACTGACTTACAACATCAATAAGCTTGGCGTTTGGATCAGCTTTTAAAACATGTACTGCACCCGATGGACCTAACAAATGACCTAAATATTGCTCATGCGCAACTGGTGAACGTCCAATATTCTTTGCGATGTAGTTATTCGCCTGCTTGATATGTTTTAAGCCAATTCGGATTTGTTCATCAACATTAAATCGGTCACCACCGCCTAAGTTTTTCCATGTTTTGTCTAGGACTTGGAATAAGCCTTGAGCAGTAGAATTAGGGTTTTTAGCTGTATGGCTAAAATTACTTTCCATTTGAGATATGGTTAATGCAACACCTGGATCAACTCCCTCTTGTGATGCACGTCTTGCAATAGATTTAGCATTATATGGCAAAGCACTTGCTTCAATATCTAAAGGCTTGCGTTTTTCCTCACCCTTAACCACGTTTGGCACGTTTACAGGTCGACCAACTTTAAGTTGTTGAGTGGCATTATCCAAGTTAATAAGATGATTGTTTTGCTGGATTAAATCCTTTGGCATTACAGGTGCAGTTGCATCCTCAAGCTGCATTCGATTTACTTCAAGAACACTTTGCACCTGAGTTGCTTTAGCATCTACATCGGCATTTAAATTATTTAATTCAGCATCAATTTGTTTGCCTACATAATTTGAATATCCACGACTAGCACCGAATAAAAGAGCATTCAATGCAAGGTCAGTCGCAACACTTTGATAGGTGACTTCGTATTCTTTGCCCTGTTTCTCAAATCCAGCAGAATCTAGTATTTCTCCACTTAGCGCTTGTCCACCAGTCGACAAAGCAGTTGAGCCACCTACCGACAAAGCAGCATCTTTTAAAGCGCCAGCGGTTCCTTTGAAGCCATAGGATAAAGGCAATGCTGTAGCTACTGTTGCCACAGCACCATCCACAGCAGCGACTTTTAAAGCTGTCTCGCTATCAACACCTTTTGCAGTTAAATCTTTATATTTGTAATTGGTTTCAGAAGCACCAGTTACGGCAGATGCCCCAACTACACCACCGAATAAACCACCCGTTACAGCACGTGTAGCATAATCTCCTAGTGCATAACCAACTTGACCAACGACCCCTGTATTTTCTTTATCTTCTAAAGCATTAATGCCTTCTAAAACCAAGCTGTCACGTGCTTTTTCTTTCTTATCCTTGTACTCAGAATAAGGCTCGATAAATTCATTGGTAGATACATCTTTTAAACTGTACCCGACACGATCAACCACGGCATCAATTGGTGCAGTCAGAGTATCTGCGACCTTTGCAAATCCAGCAGCAGCACCACGAATGGGAGCAGAAACTGCACCATCAAACAAACCAACTTCTTTTTGCTTGGTTGGTTTACCTGTAATGCCTTGTTTTTGTAGCTGCTCTACAGATTGTTGTTCATCATCTGCAAACGTATCAAACCAAGTCATTTTTTCACCCCATTCATTTTGATGCGCCAAATAGCACCATCAACGACAAGTGGCTGACCACGTTCATTGATCAGATCATATTGAATCTCACCTGTTGCGGATGGCTTTCCTTGACGTAAACGAAGCGATCTAAGTTCAGAATCACTTAATCCAGTTTGTTTAGCTATCGTGCTGTACCCTTGATCAAGACGATTTTCAAATGATTCATCGTTCATGCCATAAGGTTTTGCCACTTTCCAATCTGAACCTTTTTCACCCAAATAGTTTTTGAAAGAATTAGGCTGTGTGTATACGCCACCAGTCGACATACCTAAGGCAGTTTTAAGAATCGCTTTATCAGGACTCGCATCTTTAGCAGTGTGACTAAATCCTCGTGCATTCATCGTATCTGCATAAACAGCTTTGAATACTTCATAAGCATTATTTGCATTAGTGCCTGTCAATGTTTGCCCAACATATTCATTGAATGCTAGTCGCAACTCATCTTCTTTAGGCATGATCAATTGCTTGTTTTTGAGTAGCTGAGTACCTGAGATAATTGATGTCGCAAGGTCACGCCCTTCTGTTGAACTATAACCATTTGCTTTAGCCACACCAGCCATGACGTAGTTCATATCGCCACCGCCTAGCTGACCTAAAGCAGCACTCCAAATTTTGGTACCATCCTTTACACCCTTACTTTCAGTAATCAAATTACCAATAAAATTCAATTTCCCATTTACATCCAACGAATCAAATGCTTTTTTGGCTTCAGGTAATTCTTCAGGTGAAATTGGCTTAATTGTGGCATTTGCATCCTTGTCACGTTGCGAAACTTGGTATGCGCCAATATCTATGACATTAGAAGCAAAGCCTTTTGGATCAGCTTTAAGTTGTAGCGGATTGAGTTCAGGAATATTGATTCCTTTTTCGCGTAACGCTTGGTTAGGATTCTCTTTAATGGTTTTAACTTTGTTTTGATAAATCGATTCATACACTGAAAGAATTTTGTTCTCAGTTGTAGGATCAGCCGAAGTTGTGTTTTTCATCTTCGCTTTTTGCTGATTGATACGCTTTAATTGTTCGCTTGTATCTAATTTTCCAAAGTCTTGAAAGTTTTGAGATTGATTATAATAAAAATCAAAATCAGCTTGGTATTCTGTACCACTGACCGCAGTTCGCACATCTTCAATATATTTAGGATCAAGAGCGCGACCAGTTAAAACGGACTGCTTAAAGGTATCAGTAACTTTACCAGCTTCATTCACTCGTTTTTGTTCTAAGACTTGTTGCTTTTGCTGCAAACTAGCCATCTTACTTGAGATAGATTTTTGATAGTTTTGAACTGTCTCACCATCAAGGTTTGGGTATTTCCCTTGCTCAAGTTCTCCACTTAGTGTTTGCAATCCAGCAATATCAGAATTTTCGACCGCACTTAACATGCGTCCATCCAAATCCATTTTGTCAGACGTAATTTCTAAGTTTCTGCGGTACTCAGTTTTTTGTGCTTCTGGAATATTTGCATTAGCTAGATATGGCTCTAGGTAAGCTTGGCGTTTGTCTCGCGGTAATCGTGTTGCTATGCCAAAAGCCTGATCAACGATCTGCAAGCCTTTTTGGGCATCACTACGTAATTGCAAAGGGAGAAAGTCTGCGCTTTGTCTGCCTACGGTGCTATCCACATGCGATTTAAAAGTGTGCATCGCGTGCATAGGCAAAGAGCTTGATAAATCTTTGAACTGCGTATCAGTCCAAGTCTTTAATTCTTCACTGGCTTGCTGTGAATTTTTAGTACCGTTTGCAACTTCATTACGCAGTAATGTTGTTTTTTCTGTGAATGAAGTCGTCAGAAAGTCATCTACTTTTAACTTGCCTTCTCGTTCAGCTAAATCATTGTTGTAGAGTTCCAATCGCTTGTTTAAAACGTCTTGTTCTGCTTGCCTGTCTTGGCGACCTTGTATCGCACCGCCAATGGCTTGACCTATTTCTGCCAAACCATTATTTGGCGTAAATGACTGCATTTGGGCTTGAGCATCAACACGCCCTCTTGAAACTGGAATACGCATTATTTCCACCCATAAGCTTGAGCAGCAGTATCAATAGCCTTGCTTGCTGCTTTCATACCATAGTTATTGCGAGTTACTTTGCCTTGTCGCAATACATCAGAAGCACTATAACCAGCCTGACTAATATTCATTGATGCGTTATATGCTGCATCACCTAAAATTTCATCTTCGATCAATGCTGGCACACCCACGTTTACATCCAAACCATTTTCGGCAGCCACAGCACGTGCGCTAGACGCATCTTTTCGCCCTTGATTTACGATTTTTTTAGATTGTTGTTTAGCTACTGATTTGATTGTTTTAGCATTACCTCTAGCTGTAGCTTCTGCCATCAATCCGTTTGCTAGATTCCCTACTGCTTCAAAACCTGAAGAGATTGCATTACCTCCGCACATAAGCTCATCCTCCAAAAAGTGTCTTTACTTTTATAATTCCCTGAACATTTTCAGAGTGATATTTCACAGCATCAAATGCTGGATCTCTTTTCTTTTTTTTGGAATCCACCTCTGTTTTTGAAGTTGATAATTTTGAATCAATTGGGAGTCTTTCAGCGCTAAGACCTGAAACAACTAAATGTCCACACATGATTAAACCTCCATCTCTAAAACATAACCACGCAGCTCAAAACCAAGACTTTCATAAAGGTTGACGACCTTTTCAGACTGAATGCCCGACATTGTGCCTAATTGAATACGATCAGCATTTTGCAACTTAGACCAACCAATGAACGCATCAATTAGGCTTTTTGCTGCATTAGAGCGACGATATTCAGGAAGTACATAAACACCTTGCTCAAATGCGATTTTGTGCCCTGTGCGCCAATCTGAGTTGATTGCGCCTATGACTGCACCTACTGGATTGCTGTATTCATCTGAAACTATGAAAATTGACCCATAACGACGAATCAGAAGCCCAAATACTTCTCGTGCTCCACTCTCGCTAAAGCCTTGCTTTGAAAAAATTGGTGATTCTTTGGTGAGACGCTTGCCGAAATCAACAAGCGTTTCGATATCCTTTAAAGTTGCTGCTCGGACGTGCATCTCTATTTCTCATTGATTGATACCAACATAGAGATACTTTGCATGTGAAATGGCAACGGTTTGTTGTGTGTTATCTTCACTTGAAGATCATGAAGTGATTGCCACCCTATAAAACTGTCTAATGTATAACCCGTATATGGCAAGTTCAAGAAAGCATTTTGGTTGTAAAGTTTGGTCGAAATCTCTTGATCATTGATATATCCACCAATCGACTTATTCAAAAATAACGCCATCTCATGCACTTGGATTTTATGAAACATTGCTGTTACTGGAACTTGGCTAAAATCAGGTGGAAGTAAATCAATTTCCAATTCAAATGATTGACCTAATTGAACTGTTTGGCTTAGTGTTTTATCAGGTATGTTTAAATTTGTTCCAACAATTGTGTAGGTTGAATAGTAATAACCATCGGCATTGCTAAAGCTCACTATTGAATTATCTAGCACCTGAATATCTAAATTGAGTACCGATCCAACACCATTGACCAAAGTAATATCAAACTCACAGTCACTTTGAGCTGAGTCTTTTATTTCTTCTAGTACAGTAAATCCATTGCGATTACTGAGCATAAAACACTGATCTTCACCCAAGCCTGTAGGCAAAGCACACATAGATATAACTTGCCCACCAAAATTATGTTGCGACCAAGCATTCATTTCTTGATCACGCTCAAGCGTAATTGATGCAACCATTCCATCATTAAGAACAATCCACACAATGCTATTTGGTGTTTGTTGGTAGGTAAGCTCTTTGATTCCACCATGATTTTCAGGAATATGCGGTGCTATCGCTGATAGTTCAGGCGATACCAATCCATCAACTTCAAAACGGTATGACATTGCTCTTAGGCGTTCACCACCACGCTGAACAAACAAAAGCTCGTTGCCTACCCGACACGGTTTAACATTAGCCTGCACACCAAATGAAGTATGTTCATCAATTTGCGCTGTACTTGGTGTTAATGGCCCTTGTGAATTGATAAGAAATTCTGCCCCACCAGTAAGGGCGACCACGCCACCACGTTGAGCAAGATGCAAAATGTTATCTGATTGTGCTGAACTAGACGCGATACTAAAAGCATCGGCATCCTCTGTGGTTTCCAAGAAGTTCCCATCATCAGCAATTCGACTGAACCACATTTGGTTAGGGCTTGTTTTTGTATTGGCAAAAACTAGACGCTGTTTAAAGAAACATACTGTTTTTGGGTATCCAGTTTCGGCACTAAAAGCAATTGATTTTAATGACCAAGATTTAGCAATAGCCTGAATATCAGACGTTAATTTGACTAAGACTTCACCATTCACTTTAGTTGCTGAAATGTATTCGGTGATTTTGACTTGACCGCCATTAATCTCAACAATGCTGCCTACGCTATCAACGGTAAATACAGATGCGTCCCCTGCAGTAACTTCTTCCCAATTTGTATTTACTGCGGTTGGCTCTGAACCTGAATTATCCGCTAATGCTCTCCAAGTTTTGCTTGAATGAATAACTCGATCACCAGTCAGATAGGTTTCAGTATTGCTCCAATTTGGGAAAGCTGCTGCTGTCAAAGAAATGATCTTTCCAACTTCTGTTCCCGACGGTGTTAATGCGACATTGGGCGTTGATCCAAGTTCATCATTAGGATTTACACCAAAAGTAAACGGTGCAAGTTGCCAGTTGGTGAAGTCTGCTGAACATAGCAAACGCTGTACAGGCGTATCGCCTTGAACCATGTACATACGGTATTTTGTATGCGCATACTGAATTTCTTTAACTTTTTGAGCTGTGTTATATGGCGTATCTGTTTCATACACCACTGTGTACGTTCTTGGGTCGTAAACCTTGATGAATGACACACCTAAGATCAATAGATAAGTGTTTTCAGAATTGGCAATAAACGGAATTAATCGCAGTGCTTCTGCGAAAATATTTCTAAATTTAGTACCTGGTCTTTTCTTTGCCCCACCCTCAACCAAAGGCAAAGCATTTACCAATTTTTTCACACCGTTTGCATACTGCTGAATGTCTGTGCGCGTCCATAATAACGGACTTAATTCACCAGAACTTAGATTATTTTTTAATATCCATTGCTTCATTAGTAACGCTCCGAAATGTAAGTCGATTCAGCCCATTGGATGTCTTGGCTTGGTCTTTCTTGGGCGTTGATTGCTTTGGCTTGGCGTAAAATATCTTGAAATTGTGCTTCTGCGCTTTGCCCTGCTGCATCACTTCCAGTCACAGGCTTACAAAGCTTTGATGCCATTTTTAAAGTCATGGCTTCAACTAGCAGTGAATCCCACGTTTGCTCATTGTCATTATCAAAAACATATTCAAGCTGAATTGTGTTTGTATCAGCCAAGATATGGCGGTTTTCCACTTCATAACGCTCTGTATTCGCTGAAATGATCAGCACATAATCACGCGGTAAAGGGAATGCATTTGCATAACCAAAGCTTGGATAAGTGGAAACAGGTGAAAGGATTTGACGCTTTTTAGCACATGACCATGGATGAGAACGAAGCAAAGCTAAGCGTGTTGTGTCGTAAATATTTCGGCACAGTTGCGCTAGTTTCGATTCTTCTTCAAAGCTTGCGATCTGCTGACCGCCAATCATGCTCAATGCGTTATTGCAGATGGATACTTTAGTTATAGACATAATAAAACCCCGATGACTTTTGGATAGTTTCATCGAGGTTTTGAAGTGTTTTGTTGGGTATAAAAACCACCCGAAGGTGGCTTGATTCAATCTACATCATGATTCTACTTTTCAACTCTTTAAAAGCATAATCGAAAACCGTATTCATGAGCTTTTCTTCTTTCTGCATTTTCCAGATGAAATCAGTCGAGAATCTAATGAAAAATGAATCTTTATCTTTCTTCGCTCTAATTTCCACTTCTCTAGGCATTTCTTTATTCAAATATTCTACAAGCACAGAATACTTAATGTCACCATCCATTGCACCATAAAGCAAACTAAATGCACTTCCGTTTTCTTCTTTTCGCTTGAAGTCATATTTATTCGACAAGAATATCTGCAAGTTATCCATGACTTTCACCTGTGTTTATTTGAATCAATTATATCAAAAAACATCATGATCTTTAAGATTCAACATCCTTTCAATCTTTTAGTAACAAAATTAAAAAGCACCCCACCGCCCTGCTAAACGGTGAGGTGAAAGAGGTTACACAACGTAGTCGATAGCAACCACTTTAAGCTCGTTTGCACGACCAGCACCAAATGAATGAACACCACCCACTTGCGAGATGTTCTTTTTGTCAGGACGTTTAGAAATGTCAAAGCCTGTGATGTTCGCATCACCAAAATGAGCTGCTGAACCTGCATACATTACAGTACGTAATTCACCTACTGCTGCACCTTGATTCAGTTTTTCATATGGAATCCAGTTGACACCCATCCATTTGCCACCTACACCACCTTCTTGCAGCATTTTCCCTGCCATGAAGTCAGCACTTGTAAGCGTGGTATCGCCTAAAATGTCTTCCAACATATCAGACGTGTAAAGCATGTAAATGGTTTCACCATTGTGCTCATCACATTCGTTTTTACGGAAAAGTGATTTTGCTTTGATGATCTTTTGCTTCAATGTACCAAAATTTGAAAGGATGATTTGACCTGCTGGCAAGTTGACAGTAGCCGTTGATTTAGTGCCGTTGTCCGCAACTGTTGTACGAGTTACACCACCAACTAAAGCTTGATAGATAATATCGTCAGTTTTACGGTTACGAGCACTGATCAAGTTTTTCATATACTTGTCAGATGGATTTGCTTTTAGTTTTGGCAAATCACGAGCTTCAATCGGAATAAATAAATCCCAATCTGCCATTAATGCTGTACGCACACCAGCATCAGGAATTGTCCAAGTTGTGTCGCCAAAACGGTTGCCCGATGCTGACATTTCAACTTGACCCATGTCATTGATAGTGAATGATTCACCTTCAATTTTTCCACGATTCACGATTGTTTTTAATAATCGCGAGTCATTCTGCATAGCAGCGACTTCATAAGTGTCATGAAATTGCTGTACAAATGCCGCTGTGATTTTGTTTTCATTCGCCATTGGTCAACCCCCTAGCCGTATGTTCTGTTGTAGTAACTTTCAACTTTGGCATTAACACGAGCATGGTCAGGATGACTCGGATTCATGTATGCCTCTGATGCCAATAATTCTGTAATGCTTGAACCACCGCCTTGTTGTGTATTTTGTGGGGGCATATCCTCTTGTAATGCCTTGCCAAAGTGAGCAGCCAAACGAATGCCGAATGTCGGAGAATCGATTTGTTTTGGATCAAGCCCTGCTGCTTCTACCGCTTGTTTTGCAAGTCGTAGGTTTTGATCAAATTCACCACCCCATTCCGATTGCAATGCTTCCAATTGAACTGCTGTATGTTGCTCATAGGCTTGAAGAACAACGCCTAATTGCTCATTAGAAATCCCTGCTTTAAGGGCATTTTCTAAAAAGGCTTTATTACCTTCATCAGCCTTGAATGCATCGAAATCAAAGCCTTCAAGATTAACTTCGTACTTATCGGCAGATTCAGGTAAATCTGTTTTCTGCTCTTGAGTCTCTGTTTCTTGTGTTTGTTCTGTGTTTTGAGTTTCTGTACCACTTGCTTGTTCAGTTGTGGCTGTTTGCGTTTGCTCAGTAGTCTGAGTTTCTTCACCAGTTTGGGCTTGTAAATCATCCATTGTTCTCTACCTCGCTGTAATTCGGATCATTTGCTTGATTGATTTGATTAATTAAGAAATTGACAACGCTTTGCTGCCCTAAGTTAAAAGTGGTTTTGCGCTCTGATTGAGGGTCGAAAGCATCACGGCAATACATCTGTGTCAGATGCTCTAAAATTCGCTGACCATTGATGTCCAAGTCAAAAACAACACGGTATGTTTCAGGCGTTGGTCGCGTTAATTGCCTGTGCTGTACGAATTTGCCTGTAACTTCTGCTTCGTTATCTTTTTCGCGCAAAGCTTCTTCGAGCAGTTCAATTTTGTTGGTTAGCTCATTGAGTTCAGCATGAGCATCATCTAGCTGAGACTTCGTATCTTGATGAAGTCGATTTTCATCCCAGTACATGTCATGCCATTTTTCATACTTAATTTGTTGATAAATTGCATAAAACAGGATGACAACCGCCAATACAAAACCTAAATAAATCATGATCTAACCTCGCTTGTTAGTTCTGCTTCAACGCCTTTGCCCAATGCGTTTGCGATTGGTTGCGCTAAGTTTTGAGCTTGTTCTTGTGCTACTGCTTGTTGCTGTGCTTGCTGACGTTGTTGACGAATCTGATCAATTTCATCTTGCGTACGCAAAATTGACGTAGGAACACCCAAGCCCATGCCTGTGACCTGAGCAACCGCATCAAAATCAATGTTGTCTAAGATGCTTTGATCAATTGCTGCAATATTCCCTAATCCAGCGATAAAGCGTTCAATTGCTGTCACTTCTTCTAGCTGTTGAGAACGCGCTAAAGCTGAGATGAATTTGAATGATAGATTGCGACCCTGCATTTCTTCGGGTGCTTCACCGATCACGCCTGCACGATATGCAAGCCCGAAAGTACGCTCTAAAAGCGGTGTAAGTAATTCAGCTTGCCAGCGACCATATAAAGGACCTAATTGTTGGCGAATCAGATCGACACGGACGTGAACCTCTGTTGCGGTCATTGCTGGTCCATCGGCTGGCTGTAATTGATCAGCCATCATCTTTTTACGAATGCCACCTTGTAGCAATTGCAGCAACTCAACGCCGACTTGATAACCCTTGCCATCATCCATGCGCTGCATAGAATCAACGGAATTAGCGACAACGATCTTGCCACCACCCAAACGCACAGTTCGCGGATTTAAAACACCATCATCTTTAGCAATCCACATGCCGAGCGTTGAAATCTCTGCACTTCGTAACGTATCTCGCACTAACTTGTTTGCTGTTTTGGCATCAGGTAAAGCTGTTGATACTTGCCCAATGCCGTAAACAGTGTTAGGTAACTTTCGATAGCGAGGAATTACAAAAGGAAACTCGTTATAGCCCGATTCTTTTAAAATATGCTTTGCTTCTACTTCGATGTGATATGAAGCAAAAGGCATCTTTTTAGCTAAAACATATGGGCTGTCACTTTGTTGGATGTTTCGTGGCTGAACAACAGTAATCACTTTGAACTTGGTGTCAGGCTTTTCTTTGTAAGTATTGCGGACTTTCTGACTGACTTTGTTCTCTCCATACTCAGCAACTAATGCTGCTGCTGTCATGTCAAACTCTCGATACAGCGTATCAATCCGTTGATCTTGACGAGTTGAAGCTAAATAGCATTGCCCAATGTCATAAGTCTGAAAGACGTAACCGCCACCAGCTTTGCGGTCAACATCTGAATACATCACACCCCAACCAGCGACAACACAATCAGTCACTAGATCAAAGATTTCACTATCAAAGTTTGCACCATGAATATTGCGCCAAATGAATTGCGCAATCACATCAAGCCACTGTTCACCATCAGTTAATTCTGAAGGATCATCCACACCATCAGGCACAGCTTTAAACCATAATGCATTGGCTGGCGTAGTTCCTGAAATGATGCTCGATACAAGCAGTTGCGTTGCTTCTGCTAATGTTGAATCAAGTAGCTCTGCTCGTTGTGTCTTGCGTGATTCTGTTACGTCATCACCAATAAAAGATTGCTGACGCTCAGGTGCAGCATAGCGATAGCATTCCGTCCACTGTGATTCATAGCGTGAACGTTCTGCTTTCAGCTCTCCCAAGCGTTTACACAATTTAGCTACTTGATCACTCATATTAGCCCCCTAAAGTGGTTTTCTTTTGAGTGTCTGTAGCTGATGAAAGCACAGTTGAAGCACTGCGTTTCTTACGTTCTGCAATAGACGCATTCGCACTTTGCTGTGCTTCGGCTTGTGCTTTTTTTTCCGCTGCTGCTGCATCAAAGCCTTGAGAAGCTGCTTTAGTGTCAGTGAGACCGATGGCATCAGTGACAGAGGAAAAGATTTTTCCAACAGTTCCGCCACACATTAGTCAGCCTCCTTCGTAGTCCATCCATCTTTTGTTAAGAATGGAACACGTTTTTTAGGCTTAACTTCACCAGTTGACCCTGAACTTGCGTTTGCTTCGCCCTGAGTAGACTTCTTTAGCTCAGCCAATTGCGCCTGCACTTCCTCTAATTGGCGTTTGAGTTCTTCGTTAGTTGGTTCGGTCGCTTTGGTATCAGGCGTTTCATCAGCCTGAATATGCTCTAAAGCTGCATCAGCAATTTCAGCTGTGGTTTGTCCTGTGTTTTCTGTAGTTGCGCCAGGTGTTTTAATTGTTCGACTAGCCATAAAAAAGCCCTATTCGTTGTTGATAAACGGATAGAGCTAGTTTTGGTTTGTTAGTGTGTGGATTTGTTGTGTGATTGAGCCTCTTTGAATGTGGTCATTTGACATACTCCGTAATTAAACGAATAACCAAAAACATGGTCAAAGTCGCTGCTATTACACCCCAAGCAAAAAAGAATCCTCTACCAAACCATTCCAAAATCGCAGGGGTTGAAAGCTCTCCGTTATACCAACGCCATGCATACTTGATTGATACAAACAGCGCTGTTCCATAGATGATTGCTATCGCAAAGTCTTTCATTCCCCACCACCCTTGAGCGCTTGCTCTTTCTCTAAAGCCTTGCGTGCAATGTCTTTGGAATATGTATGGTCTTCTGACATCTTCACCGCCCAATAGCCATTTAACTCGCACCCATTCAGATCAGCTTCTTTTTGCATATGAGGGATGGGGTAAGCGATTTGATCCAAGGCAAGCGATAAAGCATCTATTCTTAATTGCTGTTCATTGATTTTTTCTTGAAGGTGTTGCCAAACTTGATCAGCAACAGTCATTGTCATGTTTGGATAAAAACCAACATCTTCATTAAATCTGTTCCAATTTGGTCCGAGATGATTAGCCATCATCTCTTCGCCAGTTGTTTCAATTAGCCAATTTTCGAGTTCAAGGTTTCTTCTCATCACTTCACCCCTACTTTGCAATTCGGACTAACATGATTCTCAATGTGTGAGTCGTCCCTCATGTCGTTGTCAATACGATGACCTGCTGAGATTTCTTCGGGTGTTGCGTGTCTAAAGTTTGACTCATGCGCAAACGAGTATTCACCCTTGCTCCAATAAGCTCTAATAAACTCATCGTTGTAGGACTGAATCCTCATAACCTTGTTTTGACTACTGTTCTTTAAAACTACAGCTTCACCGACCTTAAACATGCTCACCTCCATAAATAGATTCGTAGTCTGCGATGGCTTGTTTTAGGTCTTCCAACTTGTAAACCTCACCCCATGTCTTCATCAGATCAATGCTTTCGCCTTTCCACTTTTTGACCATGCAGTCGTCTTTATGGCTCCATTCTGGCAACCAAGCGTTCCACCACACAGCACCAATAAGTTTTAAATAAGTTGACCGTACAAAATGTGTTGCTCCATCAGG
>Ga0154420_1007_pt1 | contig 32536 bp, 30 predicted proteins | sample RifGroC1_FD_115924 | JGI IMG/M metagenome (GOLD analysis project Ga0154420, IMG submission 115924) | Acinetobacter sp. GWC1_38_13
ATTAATCACTTTCATGGTGTTTTAGTATTTGATCTAGAAAAAATTCAAGCACATAAATCTTTAGAAAATGCTCTTATACGTTCATTTAATCTCACATTACCTGAGATTAATGGTTCAGTAAGCGGTATTTCAGATGCTTATTTTTTTGCGGATAAGAATGTGATCGTTGCAACCGCTGCCGTCGAGCAAACCTTAAATACCTACGATGATGGTGCAGTGTTAGGAAGTTATATTTTAGTGCTCTCACCGAAAGGGGAGGTCCTAAATTCCTTTTTGATCCAAGATGCTGAGGGAAACACTTTAGCCATTAAGGTAGAAGGGATAACTTGGCTTGAGTCAAATGCTGATGGAGAGGTCTTCTTATTAGTCACCGATAGTGATGGTGGTCTTTCCGAAGTGATCACGGTTTTGCTCAAGAATTCGGTTTTTACCAAACTAGATACTTATATTAAGTTTCGTTAGTCAATTTACAATCTTAAAAATTTATTTCTAGAGTCTTAATTATTCTAATAATAGTGAGAGGTTTTTTGCCAAGAAAATCGACCTCTCAAGTGAGTTTTAAGTTTTAACTTGAAGGGGTGGATAATTGCTGCTGAATCCATTGTACATTTTCTGAGGTAAATAGATTTTCAATGTTTTTCCAAATGATATGGTAGCCATATCCTCCTTGTTTCATTTCTTTGACTGCATTTTCAATTGACCAATTTTCAAAAATAATACGATACATCGCAATGGTTGCACCTGTTCGATCTGATCCGTGATAACAATGAACAAGGACTTTTTGATTATTTTTTTTTGCAATCTGAATAGCTTGCATCGCTTGAAGTAAGTCTTGGCGATTAATTGCCCATGTTTGAATTGGTATATGTACTAAATTTAGCGATTGATTTTGGAGAACTTTTGCATCTTCATTTCGAGCTCTTAAATTGATCACCGTTTCAATCTGATATTTTTTTAGTAAAGGTATTAACTCAGAATTGGGTTGTTCACTGCGATAAACATCCTGACTGATCTGATAAAAATTATGCGTATCCGAGATTAAAGCCCCCCAATTTTGAGGGCGTTGAGATTGCTCTATACTCGGATGTGTCATACATCCATTTAGACTTAATGTTGAAACAACAAAAACAGTAATAAATATTCTTTTCATTTTATTGATAGCGATTAAATTCATAAGGGTCGTGGGCACAAATTAACTCAATCCTGGGTTCATGTTGAGCGAGATATTGTAACTGTTTAAGGTTTTGCAAACGTAGTTGGTTATCTTCAGCCAATAACCGTTCAGTGAAATCTAAAGCTCTGAGTTTGTTTTTTGGGTTTAGCTCAAGATGAGTGTAATAGGCATCGCCACAGAACAACATCCAGCCATCGGCCTTTTTAATCGCAATTCCACAGTGCCCAGCGGTATGCCCAATCAAGGGAATCATTAAAATTTCATCGTGAAATAACGGAAGCCCTTTAACTTTTTGTAAGTTAAACCATGGCTCGCCATCATTATGTTCAGCAAAGTTCCAATAGCGATGCTGTTTAAACTGTTCAGTCTTATAACGAAGTTTGCCTTTGGTTGTAAGTGATTGAGTGGCATTAAACTCCGCCGCTAAAAGATGCACTGTGGCATTTGGAAAATCAGAAATTCCACCAGCATGATCAAAATCCAGATGGGTCACAAAAATATGTTTTACATCACTCGGATTAAAACCAAGTCGCTGTATCTGCTGAATGGCAGTTAGTTTTAGGTTCGGTACAATTGAGCCAAATTGTTTGAGTAAACTCCCTAATCGCTGTTCAGTATGCAGATAATCTTGAAGTCCTAAGCCTGTATCAATTAAGACTAGACCGCGATCAGTTTCAATGAGGAGACAATGACAGACTAGATGTGCTTTCCAACCTTTTTGACCAAACAGCGGGGCGCAAACTGGACAGAAACTTCCACAGTGCAAATGATGAATGTTATAAATCATAGCGTTCTTATTTTATTAAAGTTTAAGATTTCTCTTATAACGTATCAAATAAGAAAACTAAAATGAAATTTTATAAGCTTAAAAAAATGCCGATCGATATGATAGGCGCTGAAGTTAGAAAAATAGAATTTTGTTTTAATAAGTGGTTTGGTAAGGTACGTCGAGTATTTCTATACGACGTATCTCATCAGTCTTGCACTTCGCTCAAAACCTTGAATTAGCTTCAATCTTACTCAGGCTGAGGCGTGAGACGTAAATAAGGTTTTACAGCAGCGTAACCCTTTGGAAAACGTTGTTTAATTTCCTCCTCATCTTTGAGTGATGGGACAATAACAACATCCTCTCCGTGCTGCCAGTTTGCTGGGGTCGCCACTTTGTGATGATCTGTCAACTGTAATGAGTCAATTACACGTAATACCTCATTAAAGTTTCGACCTGTTGATGCAGGGTAGGTAATAATCAAACGAACCTTTTTATTGGGATCAATAATAACCAATGAGCGCACGGTTAGAGTTTCACTGGCATTAGGATGGATAAAATCATACAGCTCTGAAACTTTACGATCTTTGTCTGCAATAATTGGGAAATTCACCGTTGTGTTTTGAGTTTCATTGATATCCTGAATCCAGCTTTTATGTGATTCCACATCATCCACAGATAAAGCGATTGCTTTTACGCCTCGTTTTGTGAATTCATCTTTGAGCTTTGCGGTGAACCCCAGTTCTGTCGTACAAACAGGTGTAAAATCAGCAGGATGTGAAAATAGAATCCCCCAGTGGTTACCTAGAAACTCATAAAAATCAATTCTTCCTTCGCTCGATTCTTGTTGGAAATTTGGAGCAATATCACCTAAACGTAATGTCATACTTCGTCCTCAGAACATTTCTAATCTTATGTGTGTTGGATTAATATGCGCCAGAAGGCTTAGAAGTAAAAATATTGTTTTTTGATGTTTTTATGAGTTTAAAAGATATAGAGCTGGGTTTGGTTGGAAAATTGATCGGAAATTCACATTTTAGTCGATGTAACTTATAGTCAAATTTGCTACATTAACTGACTTTGGTTGCTTGTGGTCAGAATTGCCTCGCAGATTTTTTTACCTGTTTGGATGCAAAGCCCTTGTAGTTCTTATTTCTGACTCCATAATAACAGCTAAGAAAAAATTACCTATTTAAACAAACAGGATTAGAGAGTTTATTCATGTTGGCAAGTCTGATCGGAGGTATCTTCGGTACTAAAAATGAGCGTGAGCTCAAACGCATGCGTAAAATTGTTGAACAAATCAATGCGCTTGAACCGACGATATCTGCTCTTAACGATGCAGACCTTTCTGCAAAAACTCAAGAATTCAAAGAAAGATTTAAAAACGGTGAAAGCCTAAATAAATTATTACCTGAAGCATTTGCAGTTTGTCGTGAAGCTGCAAAACGCGTGATGGGAATGCGTCACTATGATGTTCAGTTGATTGGTGGTATCACACTGCACGAAGGCAAAATTGCTGAGATGCGTACAGGTGAAGGTAAAACCCTGATGGGTACTTTGGCGTGTTACCTCAATGCATTGAGTGGTCAGGGTGTGCATGTCATCACTGTCAATGACTATCTTGCACAACGTGATGCTGAACTCAACCGCCCATTATTTGAGTTTTTGGGTTTAAGCATAGGTGTAATTTATTCGATGCAAATGCCTGCTGAGAAAGCACAAGCTTATTTGGCAGACATTACTTACGGTACGAACAACGAATTTGGATTTGATTATCTTCGTGACAATATGGTGTTTTCTCTACAAGAGAAAAAACAACGTGGTTTAAGTTATGCGATCATCGATGAAGTAGACTCGATCTTAATTGATGAAGCACGTACACCATTGATTATTTCAGGTCAAAGTGAAGATTCATCGCATTTATATCAGTTAATCAATAGCATTCCTCCAACATTAAAACCTCAGAAAGAAGAAAAAGTGGCTGATGGCGGACACTTCTGGGTTGATGAGAAACAACGCTCAGTTGAAATGACTGAGGTTGGTTACGAGACTGTTGAGCAAGAGTTAATCCGTATGGGATTACTTGCTGAGGGTGAAAGTCTTTATTCTGCTGCGAACCTAAATCTGGTTCACCATGTCACTGCTGCGATTCGTGCGCATTATCTCTATCAAAAGAACGTTCACTACATTATTGGCATTAATCCTCAGACTCAAAAAGAAGAAGTGATTATTGTTGATGAAAGTACAGGTCGTACGATGCCTGGTCGTCGTTGGTCTGAAGGTTTACACCAAGCGGTTGAAGCCAAAGAAAATATGGAAATTCAGCCTGAAAACCAAACTTTGGCAACCACAACGTTCCAGAACTATTTCCGTTTGTATAAAAAGCTTTCAGGCATGACAGGTACAGCTGATACTGAAGCTGCTGAAATGAAAGAAATCTACGGTTTAGATGTTGTTATTATCCCAACTCACCGTCCGATGGTGCGTAAGGATCACAACGACTTAATTTATTTAAATCGTAACGGTAAATACAACGCAATTATCGAAGAAATTACCAATATTCGTAAGCAGGGTGTTGCGCCGATTTTGATTGGTACTGCAACGATTGAGGCGAGTGAAATTTTATCTGCAAAGTTATTACAAGCAGGTATTCAACACGAAGTCCTCAATGCAAAACAACATGAGCGTGAGGCGGACATTATTGCTCAAGCAGGTAGTCCAAACGCCGTAACGATTGCAACAAACATGGCAGGTCGTGGTACCGATATTTTGCTTGGTGGTAACTGGAAAGCCAAACTCGCAAAAATTGAAAATCCTACGCCAGAAGATGAAGCTCGTTTACAAGCGCAGTGGGAAAAAGATCACGAAGATGTATTGAACTCAGGTGGTTTGCATATCATTGGTTCAGAGCGCCATGAATCACGTCGTATTGATAACCAGCTACGTGGTCGTGCGGGTCGTCAGGGTGACCCTGGTGTTTCTCGCTTCTACTTATCGCTTGAAGATGATTTGATGCGTATCTTCGCGGGTGATCGTGTTGTTGCCATGATGCGTGCAATGGGCTTACAGGAAAATGAAGCCATTGAACATAAAATGGTGAGTCGTTCTATTGAAAATGCACAGCGTAAAGTTGAAGCACGTAACTTTGATATTCGTAAAAACTTATTGAAGTATGATGATGTAAATAATGAACAACGTAAAATTATTTACTCACAACGTGATGAGATTTTGGCAGAAAGTACATTACAAGATTATATCGAAGAGATGCATAAAGAGGTGATGAAAGGTGTTATCGCGAACTTCATTCCACCTGAATCTATCCATGATCAATGGGATATTCCTGGTCTAGAAACCGCTTTACGTACGGATTTAGGTATCGAGCTTCCTGTACAGCAATGGTTAGATCAAGATCGCCGCTTGGATGAGGAAGGTCTGATTGCACGTATTTCTGATGAAGTGATTTCACGTTATCGTCAACGCCGTACGCAAATGGGTGATGAATCTGCTGCGATGTTAGAGCGTCACTTTATGCTGAACTCTTTAGATCGCCATTGGAAAGATCATTTAGCTGCGATGGATTATTTACGTCAGGGTATCCACTTGCGTGGCTATGCTCAGAAAAATCCAGAGCAGGAATATAAGAAAGAAGCATTTAATTTGTTTGTGAACATGTTGGGTATTATCAAATCAGACGTTGTGACTGATTTATCTCGTGTTCATGTACCAACAGCAGAAGAATTGGCTGAGCTTGAAGCACAACAACAACGTCAAGCTGAATCAATGCGTTTATCATTTGAACATGATGATGTAGATGGTTTAACGGGTGAAGTGACTGCATCTGAAGAGTCTGAATATTCAGCGAATAATGCTCCATTCCCAGTTCCAGAAAGCCGCAATGCACCGTGTCCTTGTGGTTCAGGATTAAAATACAAACAGTGTCACGGTAAAATTTAAACTTCGATATCGTTTGATAAAAAAAGCAGGGTTAATCCCTGCTTTTTTTACGAGAAGTAACTTGAGTCGTTAAGTGCTTTATAGTTTCATTATTCAATAGAATGACTTTGACTGAATTCGCATGAAACGCGGGAAGACAATGAAAAAACCATTACAACTTTTAATTTTAGCGAGTGTTGCGGTATCAAGTGTAGGCTTTGCTAATGAAGCACCACAAGCAACGATCACAACCACAGTAGACAAAGTACTTGCAGCAAAAGGCGCGACGACAGCTGAAGCTCAAGTTAAACGTGAAGTGACCACAGTAATCAGCCCTCGTACAGGGATTCGATATACACTTGGAGATACAGGGAATCGCCCAATTGTTTTGCAAACAGCGGCTATCGCACCTGCTAACTCTGCCAATATCAATCGTATCGTAGCTGCTAACCCGGCATTATCTGCAAAGAGTCAGGAAAAGGCGAAGATCGCACTCATCGGTGAAGCCGCAGTACAAGCTGCTGATGCAGCCGCAGTACAAGCTGCTGATGCAGCCGCTGCTCAAACAGCAAGTGCTCAAGCACCACAAGCTACCAATCAATAAAAGTTTCAACAAAAAAAGGAGATGCAGATGCATCTCCTTTTTTTACAGCTAATTAAAGAAAGCTAGGTAATAAAATCAGACCAATAATGATTGCAAACATCAGCCATTTTGCAAGATAGTAAACTTTACGATTACGTTGTTTTAAACCACGACCATAATGATGTACGGCATAGCCATACTTGAAAATTCGATTGATAAAACCTGTTTTATCTTGATCATCATTCGGTGAACTTGCTGCTGACATAACATTGCGACCAAACCAATGATTGATCTTCTGAGCCCAGCCCCATTTCATTGGACGCTCGATGTCACAGAATAAAATAATACGGGTCTGATCCGTTTTATTTTCAGCCCAATGTACAAAAGTCTCATCAAAAACAGTTGCTTCACCATCGCGCCAGCTATAGCGTTCTTGATCAACTTCAATAAAACAGTCATCGCTGTTTGGTGTTACTAAACCTAAATGATAACGAACTGAACCCGCATAAGGATCACGATGTTTACCTAAATAACTTCCAGATGGAAGTTCAGTAAACATTGCTGCTTTTACTGAAGGAATACTTTCTAACAAGGCAACTGTCTTAGGGCAAAGTTGTTGAGCTGATGGATGGCTAGCTTGATACCATTTTAAATAAAAACGTTTCCAACCACGTTTGAAGAAGGTATTAAAACCTGCATCGTTGTTCTTTTCAGCTGCTTTAATTTGATTTTGTAGCTGGATTGCTTCTTCACGGATTACTTGCCAATTGTCCTGTAATGGTTTGAGCTCAGGAAACTGCGCCACATCAAAGAATGGTTGGTTCGGTAATTTAGAGAAACCAGTCATAAACATATTAACTGGTGCTAGAAATGTCGAATGGTCGAATAATTGTCGAGATGCTTTTAATCGTTCTTTGCCACGATAATAAGTGTATAAAAAACTGACCAAAAATACGGCAACGATAATCACTGCGTACATGAGCACAATCATCTAAAAAAAGGGAGTCGCGTATTTTAGCACAAAAAATATTAGCGGGAGAGATGTTGTAGCGTTTGAAAAAGGGTGAGTGGAATTGGCCGACAAATGGTTTGAGTGAACCTCTTATGACGTTCACTCAATTAGAACATATAAATTAGACTTGGTTATTTACATCATCGTGTTTGGTTTCACGGATGAACAAAAACGCGATTAACGAAAGAATTGACGCTAGACTTAAATACATTCCAACAGCACCTAAACCATAGTTTTCAGCAAGTTTGGTTGCAATGTAAGGGGCAAAGGATGCACCAAAAATACCTGCTAAGTTGAAAGTTAATGCTGAACCTGTATAACGGACTGATGTTGGAAAAATCTCAGAAAGTACAGTTCCAATTGGTCCGTAAGTGAGTCCCATGATTGAGAGACCAATACATAAAAATAGGAACACAAGTAATGGGCTACCAGACCCTAAAAGCGGCGCAAAACAAAGTCCAAATAATGCTGATAAGATACAGATAGCAACCGATGTATTTTTACGTCCAAACTTTTCAGCAAGAATCGCTGAAACAGGAATGAAAGCTGCAAAGCAAAGTGTTGCGATCAATTGTAATTCAAGGAAATCACCGCGAGCATATCCCAGTTTTGTTGTACCCCAGTTGAGTGCAAAAACAGTTGTGAGATAGAACACGACAAAAGTACAAATCGCAGCAACAGTACCCAAGACCAACATTGGGAAATGTTTCGTCATAACCTCTTTGAATGGGACATTAACTTCTTTTTGTTTGTCTAAAACTTTTTGAAATGCAGGAGTCTCATGCAATTTCAGACGGATATAGAGACCAACCAGAACTAACACCGCACTTGAGACGAATGGAATACGCCAGCCCCAAGTCATGAAATCTTGTTCTGACATAAAAGCATTCAATAATAGGAAAGAACCTGTTGCGAGGATAAAACCAATCGGGGCACCCAGTTGAGGGAACATGCCATACCATGCACGTTTGCCTTCAGGTGCATTTTCAGTCGCCAGTAGAACAGCACCACTCCATTCACCACCAAGACCGAGACCTTGACCTAAACGGCATAAAGCTAATAGTAAAGGAGCTGCAAGACCAATTTGTGCATAGGTTGGCAGCAAACCGATACAAACGGTTGATATCCCCATAGTGAGTAAAGCTGCGACTAAAGTTGCTTTACGTCCAATTCGATCTCCCAAATGTCCAAAAATTGCGGCTCCGATCGGGCGAGCAATAAAGGCAATTGCAAAAGTTGCGAGGGATTTTAGTACAGCGGCACCATCACTACTTTCTGGGAAAAATAAATGAGGAAAAATTAAAACGGCTGCAGTTGCGTAGATATAGAAGTCAAAAAACTCAATCGTGGTACCCACGAGACTGGCAAATAATACCCTTGTTTTTGAATTGCTTGCCACTTCGGGGGTGACAGTCGTAGTGCTAGACGACATACGAGACCTTATTTTATTTGATCAAGACACAGAAATATGGACTTGAGAATTCCTTGAATGCAAAGTCTACTCATGAAACTAGTGTCATTTCTTTTGGCCTGTTGACAGGAGTTAAAGTACATAACAGTAGATTGCAAGAAAGTGTAAACCTGCCCCTATTAGCACAAATACATGCCAAATTGCGTGGGTATATCTTACCTTTTTTAAAGCATAAAACAATGTGCCGACAGTATAAGCAAGCCCACCCGCAATCAATAACTGGATTGCTTCTTTTGATAGATAACGTTGCATATCATCCATAACCAACACGGCTAACCACCCCATGATGATATAGGCAGCCAAAGATACTTTTTGAAAACGATGAATTAGGATCAGTTTAAATACCGTCCCAATCAAGGCGATGATCCATAGCGCAATTAATAAATAATGTGCTTTCGCTGTCGGGATTGCGATACTTAGAAAGGGGGTATATGTTCCTGCAATCAGATAATAAATCGCAGTATGGTCAAGTTTTTTATACCAGTAGCGTTTCATTCCATCTTGAGAGAAATGGTAAAGCATAGAACTGCTGAGGAGTAATACAAGACTGAACCCATATACCCATAAACTCATCCATTGTCCGAAAGGTAGTCCATATCCTTTGATAATTAGAAACACCGATGCAATTAGCGCCAGAGCTGCCCCAATCCCGTGACTATAGGCATTAATTAATTCTTCTTTGGGATCATAATTGGTTAGAAAATTAGCGTTCATTGAGCTTCTAATAGTATAAAAATACAACTGTATCGTAATGCAATTTCCCTTTTAAAGTAAGACGCTATAAAATTTAGTTTCTATTTGTCAGGTTTTCACTATGTTTGCGCCCAAATTTTCCTTTGAACAAGAACCGCAATTTTTCTTGGAGATTCAGCAATCTATTGAAAACAATAGTTTTGATCGATTGATCTTGAGTCAATACAAGGGTGAAATGATAGATTTAGAAAAAATGACTTTTCGCATTATTGAACTGCAAAATCAAAGTATGCTGTCCTGTTTATATCATTATAAAACGCAAGATATTACTAAGAATTATCCGATTGAAGAGGGATTAGAGAAAATAGCCGAGCTGTTGGCTCAGTCGAAACAAGCCAATCTATTTACAATGCATCAAGATATTCAACTGAAAAAAAACAAAAAGAAAGCCATGTTGAATGCACAAAAAAAGCAAATCAGTGTAAACCAAGTTCAACAGCATCATGATCGTGAAAAACATCGATTTGTTCAGCAACAAAGTCCATTTCTTAAACATCTTGGAATTACCGATGAAAAGGCACAAATCATTCCAAGTATGGCGCGCAAGTGGAAACAGATTAATAAGTTTATTGAAATTTTTTCAAATGCTTATGAGCAAATTGATGCCTCTCAACAAGAACTTAATATTGTTGATTTTGGTTCAGGAAAAGGTTATTTAACTTTTGCTTTGTATGATTATTTATTAGAGCAAAATAAAACTCCGTTAATCACAGGTGTTGAACTGCGTTCGAATCTTGTACAGTTTTGCCAAAAAGTTGCAGATGATGTTGGATTTAATCATCTTGATTTCTTTGAAGGTGACGTGCGGAGCTATGCCCCAGAAAAGCTAGATGTCATGATTGCACTACATGCTTGTGATGTAGCAACCGACTTTGCAATTCATACAGGAATTCGTCTGAATGCCTCAATGATCATGTGTGCGCCATGCTGCCATAAAGAGTTGCGACCTCAATTAAAAAGCCCAGAGGTTTTACAACCGATGCTTCAGTTTGGCATTCATGCAGGGCAGCAGGCAGAAATGCTGACAGATACATTGCGTGCTTTGTTGCTTAAGGCTTACGGCTATGAAACTAAAGTTTTTGAATTCGTTTCACTGGAACATACCAGTAAAAATAAGATGATTTTAGCGACCAAGCGTAAAGATGTTCAGCAGCCTGATCCGAAAATTATGCAGCAAATTCGAGCCTTAAAACAGATGTATGGTATCCAAAAACAAAGCTTAGAATTGCTGTTACAAGATCAAATGCCGATCGAAAATTTAGGTTGTAAGTGCTAATTAAGCTGAGATCGAGATGTATAGAGTCCAAAGTGGTCACTGGGATAAGTTAGAGCAAGACGCAAAGTTCATTCGAAAACAAGTTTTTATAATTGAGCAGAACATTCCTGAAGAAGAGGAGTGGGATGATCAAGATATGATTCCAGATCATTTTGTTGTCTATGATCAAGATCAACCAATTGCGACTGCGCGTTTATTACAAAACAATAGTGTAGGGCGTGTGGCTGTACTCAAAGCTTATCGCGGACAAGGAATTGGACGTATGATTATGTTAGAGATTATTCGGCAAGCACATCAACAAGATCGAAAATTTCTTCAGTTATCTTCACAAGTTCACGCCATTTCATTCTATGAAAAATTAGGATTTTCGATACAAGGGGATGCATACGATGAGTGTGGAATTCCTCATATAAAAATGCAGTTGGTGATTGAAACTAAAAATCACTGAAACGAAGATTTAGATCATAACTTGCTCGATCGATGCTCAGATCGAGCAAGTTGTATTTCTTTATTGGTGTTGCTGATGTTGGGTTTCAACCTCTGAGCTTGCTTGAGCGTTTTCTTGAGCGATTGCTTTTTGTTGTTCTGCTGCTCGCTGCGCTCCAGGCATATAATCTGGTTCATTGCTCATAGCTAAGTAGAAGAAACTGAGAAAAATTGTACTAAGTACCCCAACGATAATGACAAATTTCCAACCTAATACGGTTTCACTTGAATCGTTGTGAGAGTTTGAGCGATTACTCATAGAAAATTCCAAAAATAAAATAAATAAAAAACTTGCTAGAACAACATCATTTAATCAATTTGATAAAAAGCCTAAACATTATATGGTTTTATAGTTTGTTTTGGGTTGTCTGATGATTTGTATTATTGATTGAAACTTGAAAGTTGATTTGCAAAAAAGAATAGTCTGAAATTAATATTTAGGGCTAAATTTAAGCGATTATTTAGAATTAGATATGATTTACATAAGTTTCCAAGTCTTCAATATTATAGTATTCAAAGACTTGGAATAGGTGAGATGATTATAGGGCGTTCCAATCTTCAATAGCTTTGAAGCCTGTTTCTAGACCAATATCATAACTATAACGAATCTTGGCTTTATTCTTGGTGAGTCGACCCGCCATATGTTTTAAGTCGGGTGGGCAAACCTCCAATATTTTTTGTTCAGATGCTGTTCTAACAAATTCAACAGATTCATTATAGCGTTGCGTTCTTGCTAATAAACTTTTGGCAAAACCATGTCGTTGCTTAAATGCGTACTTTGCAAGGAGTTGATCACCTTTACTACTGGCTTTGTAGTAATTTTTGGGGCGAGTTCTCAGTACCATGAGTTTAGATACATTAGTTTGTTTCGCCGTCCAAAGTACGGGGAGAGCATCTGCGACTCCGCCATCAAAGTAGGGTTCACCAAAAACTTCTACTGCTTGACGAGTAAGCACTGGAATAGAACTTGATGCACGTAATCCATCGAGAATGTTGTCTTTAGAGGCTTTGATATATGTTGCATCTCCTGAAATAGCATGGGTCAATACCATGTAGAACTCAGGATGATTGGCAAATAATTGAGCTTGATTGAGTGGATTTTCTTTTTCAACCACTTCCCACATCCATTTCAAATCAAGTAAGTCACCACCTTTGAAGAAGCGTCCATAATGAATGAATTCAGATCGAAGAGAATGATCTAGATAGATTTGTAGGGTGCGACCTTGTTGAGCTGCGAGGTAATTAGCGACATTGGTAGAACCAGATGAAACACCAACACAAAGATCAAATGGATTAAATTGTTGCAGTAAAAATGCATCTAAGACACCGCTGGTAAATGCGCCGCGCATTCCACCACCTTCAACGACCAGTGCTTGACGATTTTGGTGAAGCATTCAGTATCTCGAATAGGATGATAAATCCCTGTTTAACACGGATTTATCATCTTCGACAAGAATACTTTAGTGATTGTGTTGCTGATGCTCGCTATGTTGAGCTTCGCCATTTGCTGAAGATTGTGACATTTCAGCTGCTGCCGCTGCTTTTTTTTGATTCATTGGCATATAGTCAGGCTCATTATTTATGGCTAAATAAAAAATCACCATAAAGATAAAGCTTAAAATGCAAGTGATGATCAGTGCTTTCCAACCCCACGGCGAGGTTTCAGGACATAATTTCTCAGACATAAGACAAATTTCCAAAGGACAAAAAGTAAAGCAGAATTGGTATATTTATAGCACAATTTGTGATGGATTAGACGCAATTCGGTTTTCTATCAATAAATACAAAAAAGCTCATATCAGTTAAAGAAACTGATATGAGCGTAAAGTGAAGAGAGTGAAAAAATTATTGAATAATTTCTTTCTTCTGCGCTTTGTCTTTTAACGATTGTGGTGGATTGAAACGTTCACCATATTTAGCAGCCAATTCCTCTGAACGTTGTAGTGATTTTTCAATCCCATTTTGATTTAGGAATTGAATTGCACCACCAGTCCATGGAGCAAAACCGATTCCAAAAATTGAACCGACATTGGCATCAATTACTGATTCTAGAACACCTTCTTCATAGCAGCGTAAGGTATCGAGTGCTTGAACAAACAAGAAACGATCAATCATATCTTGTTCAGAAATATCATTCTCTTTCGTCCAACGGCTGAGCCCATCCCACAAATGTTTTTTGCCATTTTCTGGATATTCATAGAAGCCTGCACCTGCTGCTTTACCTTTACGATTTAGCTCGTGAATCATGGTGTGAACCACTTCATCTACAGGAGTTTTCGGTAAGTCTTTCCCTTCAGCTTGCAGTGCTTTGCGCGTTTCGCTTGCTACATGCTCAGTCAGAGTTAAAGATACTTCATCCTGAATCGCAAGAGGACCAACAGGCATACCAGCTTTGAGTGCTGCCATTTCGATTTTTGCTGGATGTACACCCTCAGCAAGAAGACGCATACCTTCTTGAATGAACGTACCAAACACACGACTGGTAAAGAAACCACGACTGTCATTTACCACGATTGGTGTTTTAGCAATTTGTTGTACAAAGTCATAGGCTTTAGCTAATGTTTCAGCTGAAGTTTCTTTGCCTTTGATGATCTCGACCAATTGCATTTTGTCGACTGGGCTAAAGAAATGTAAACCAATAAAGTTTTTTGCATCTTTACTTGCTGTTGCTAGACCTGTGATTGGTAAGGTAGACGTGTTCGATGCAAAAATTCCATCTTCCGCTAAATACTGCTCAGCTTCTTGAGTCACTTTGGCTTTGAGTTCTTGATTTTCAAATACTGCTTCAATGATTAAATCACAGCCTTGTAGATCAGCTGCATCAGCAGTAGCTGTAATAAGCGCTAACACTTGATCACGTTTTTCTGCGGTCATACGACCTTGTGAAACACGTTTATCAAGTAGCTTTTGTGAATAAGCTTTGCCTTTCTCTGCATTTTCTACAGACACATCTTTGAGTACGACAGGAATTCCTTTGATTGCGGTTGAATAGGCAATCCCTGCACCCATCATACCTGCACCTAAAACACCGACTTTCTTCGCTTGCCATTTAGCAACTTCAGCAGGACGACTCGCACCTGATTTAATTGCATTTAGACCATGCCAAAACGTACCGATCATGTTCTTCGACACTTGACCGACAGTCAGTTGCGTAAAGTAACGTGATTCAATACGAAGCGCGGTATCTACATCGACTTGTGCGCCTTCAACCGCAGCCGCCATGATTGCTTCAGGTGCAGGGTAGCAACCTTTGGTTTTGTCACGTAGCATTGCTGGCGCAATCGCAAGCACTTGTGCAACCGCAGGAGTGCTTGGACTGCCACCGGGGATTTTGTAGCCTTTCACATCAAATGGTTGCTGTGCTGCTTTTGTAGAAGGTGGATTAGCTTTCACCCAAGCAATTGCTTTTTCTAACAGCTTTTGTTCATTCTCAGCTGTGTCATGTACCAAACCAAGAGATTTTGCTTTATCGACACCAAATTGCTTACCTTCCATAAGGAACGGGAATGCATTTTGTAAGCCCAGCAAACGTACCATACGGACGATACCACCACCGCCAGGAAGTAGTCCTAAAGTCACTTCAGGTAAACCAAATTTAGTTTTTGGATCATTAATGGCAATACGATAATGACAACCTAAAGCGATTTCCCAGCCACCACCAAGCGCAGTGCCGTTTAAAGCTGCAACAACAGGCACACCTAAAGTTTCGATTGTGCGTAAGTCACCTTTGAGTTTTTCAATCATCTTGAAAAATTCAGTAGCGTGTTCAGGTTGTACCTGAATCAGCTCATCTAGGTCACCACCAGCAAAGAAGGTTTTCTTAGCTGAACGGAAAATAATACCTTTCAGATCAGTTTCAGCTTTAAGCTTTTGACTGACTTCATCTAAAGCATCACGGAACTCTGCATTCATGGTGTTTGCAGATTGACCAGATGAATCTAGTGTAAGAATTACAATATTGTCAGCGTTTTTTTCGTATTTAATAGCGCTCATGTTGTTCTCCTTACACCAACTCGATAATGGTAGCGATACCCATACCACCACCGACACATAATGTTGCTAGACCACGTTTTTTACCTTGACGCTCTAATTCATCTAACAAAGTTCCTAGAATCATGGCACCAGTTGCCCCTAATGGATGTCCCATCGCAATCGCACCACCATTGACGTTGACTTTCTCAGCAGGAACTTTCAGTTCTGTAATAAAACGCATTACCACAGCTGCAAAAGCTTCATTCACTTCAAATAAATCAATATCGTTGATGCTCAAGCCTGCTTTTTCTAATGCTTTACGTGCAGCAGGGGCAGGACCAGTCAACATAATGGTTGGATCTGTACCGACTAATGCAGTTGCAAGCACCTTGGCACGAGGTTTTAAACCTTGCTCTTTGACTGCTTTTTCAGAAGCCAATAACACCACCGCAGCACCATCAACGATACCTGATGAGTTACCCGCATGATGGACGTGATTGATTTTTTGAGCTTCAGGATACTTCTGTAAAGCAACAGCATCGAAGCCCATTTGACCCATCATTTCAAAGCTAGCATTCAGTTTTGCTAAACCTTCAACTGTGGTATTTCCTTTGATAAATTCATCTTTTTCTAAGATTGTTACACCTGCATGATCTTTCACAGGCACAACTGATTTATCGAAATAACCATTTGCCTGAGCGGCAGCAGCCTTTTGTTGCGAACCGACCGCAAATGCATCTACATCTGCGCGGCTATAACCATCTAAAGTTGCGATTAAGTCTGCACCTACACCTTGTGGAACAAAAGACGATTTCAAATTGGTTTCTGGATCAAGCGCCCATGGACCACCATCAGAACCCATTGGAATGCGTGACATTGACTCCACACCGCCAGCAACTACAACATCTTCCCAACCTGAACGAACTTTTTGTGCTGCCAAGTTCACCGCTTCTAAACCAGAAGCACAGAAACGGTTGATTTGTACGCCTGCGACATCATCATTCCAACCTGCAGCAATCGCAGCAGTTTTGGCAATATCCCCACCTTGATCACCAATCGGTGTCACACAACCGAGAACGATATCATCGACTTTAGATGTGTCGAGTTGATGGCGTTGTTGTAATTCATTCAATAATGTTGTGAGTAAAGTAATTGGTTTTACTTCATGTAATGAGCCGTCTTTTTTTCCTTTTCCGCGTGGTGTGCGAATGGCATCAATAATATAGGCCTCGCTCATAGCTGTTCCTTGTATTGCCTTAAATTAAAATCATTGTGCTTCGAGTGTACTCAATTTAAGTGTCAGTGCAATGATGATAAACATTGGTAAGTTTGATGTTTTTCGCCAATTCAGTTCACTATTGAATAGTTGAAATATTAAGTAAAATGCATGTCCATAATTCAACATAATTTGCTTGATGAATTTTATTAATATTATTGGTACTACGGGTTCTGGCAAATCTACGCTGGCTCGAAAGTTGGCGGAAAAATTAAAAATACAATATATCGAACTGGATGATTTACTATGGCTAGATGATTGGCAAGAATCTTCAAATGATGCATTTTTTTGCAAACTTAAACTGAGTATGAATGCAGCATCAACGGGATGGGTGATCGATAATCTTTATTCACGCAGTATTGATATGATTTGGTCTGAGGTGGATACGGTCATTTCGCTAGATTATTCTTTTTCTGTTAACTTTTATCGTCTTACTAAACGGACTTTGTGGTGTATTTTAAGTCGTGAGCGATTATGGAAAAACTCGAATAATAGAGAGAACTTGAAAATGGTATTCTCCCAAAAATCGATTTTTTTATGGATGTTTCAGAAATATCCACAAAATAAGAAAAGGTATTTAGCGATGATGAACAACCCTAAATACCAGCACATACGATTTATTCACCTAACTTCGCCTCGGAAGACAGCTGCTTTCATAAAACAAATGAGTGTTGATTGATAATTGGCATTAAAATCAGGGTGTTGGCTATATTTTTCAAGATAATTTTTGGGCTTTACGGCTGTAATACTTGTTATTAGATTGCTTATCAATCAGTTTTTTTCAAAACAATCTCTTTAAAAAAAATAGATTAAAATCTGAGATTAAACTATTGATTAGACAAGTTTAAATGAAAGAATTGACTATATTCAGATTCATTATATTCAGCAAAGGCTTCACCCTCTACGAAACCAAATTTCTTGTATAGATGAATTGCTGCATCAAAGTGGGAGTCTTTCCCCGTTTCTAAACTCACTTTTTGAAAATTGCTATGTTTAGCAATTTTCAAAAGATAATCGAGTAAGTGTGTCGCTACACCTTGACGTAGATGTTGGGGATGAGTCCGCATCGATTTAAGTTCAGCATGATAGGGGTTAAGCTCTTGAATCGCACCACAACCAAGAAGCTGATCATCACGCCAAAGTGTATAAAATCGAATGGAGTCTTTTTGTAGGCTGCTGAAATCGAGTGCAAAACTATGCTCAATCGGTGTGTTCTGATGCATGCCGTGCAAATGAATGCGTATGAGGTCTTGAACTTGTGGGTCTGAAAAATCGCCTTTTTTGATTATCATTATTTATCGTGATTGTTGAGGAATATAGTGGATTAATACCATATTTTTCAACAAGTGTTCAACTTTTTAGGGTTGAACACTTTGTCTGATTTAAGTTAATTGTGATGCCCATGCAACTGGCGATATAAACCTGGGGTAACACCAGTCCATTTTTTAAAGGCACGGTGAAAGGTACTGGTTTCACTAAAGCCAACTTGTTGAGCAACATCTTCTAAAGTGAGGTTTGGAGTGAGCAATAAATGAATCGCAGCGTCACGACGTAAGGCATCTTTGACACCTTGATAGCTTTTACCTTCCGCAGCCAAACGACGACGTAATGTTTGAGGAGATAAATACAACATAGATGCCACATCATTTAAAGTTGGCATTTCTTCACCGATTTGGCTCTTCAATACATCACGGATACGCGAAGTGAGTGAGTTGGTGTTTTTGAATTTCACTAGAAGTTGTGCTGGTGCGGCTTTTAAAAACTCTTCTAAAGTTTTTTCATCCTGACGAATAGGTAGATCTAAATAATCTGCAGCAAAGGTAATTTCTGTACGCGGTGCGTCAAACTGCATCACTGGTGCAAAAAATAGCGCATCATATTCATCAGCATGGTTAGGGCGTTCATAACCAAAATGGACACGCTCCAAAGGTAAGCGACGTTCGATTAACCACGAAGCAAGACCATGCCAAATCATCAGCATACTTTCCGTAATAAAATGATCAGGGTCAAGCGCTTTAGGAATGTGAGGTACTAAACGAGCTTCGTGTTTATCACGCTCTAAACTTACAGACCATTCATCACCGAATAATTTGTAAAATTGTGAGGAAAGTTCGAGTGCTTGTCCAAGTGTTTTCGAATGTATGATCAATTGGCACATGATCGCAAATGTACCTAAACGACGTGGTTGAACATCGAAACCAACGTGTTCGTCTTGGGTGACCATCCATAACATTTTGACAAAGCGAGTGTATTGCTCTGGGGAGATTCGAGCTTTAGGTTGACGAAGCAATTCTGCTTCAATACCGACATGTGAAAGTAATGTTTCAACGTCCATGCCTAGGCGTTTTACACCTGTTAAAGCCGCATTCACGAAGTGGATGCTGATCGTATCACGGCTCATATTGAATCCTTCAGTTTCTTTACTATTCACGATAATTGACCTAAATAACCGTCTAAAATATCTAATTGAGCAATTGACAAGAAAAAATTATTGCTCACTAAGTACATGTTAAATTGCCGAAACTATCAAGGTAAATGGCTGAACATGACATTGTTTTTGTGTTTATCCGAACCTAGTATAAAAGAAAATTTGAACAATATGAGTAAAAATTATTATGCCAACTGCTTTAAAGGGATTGAAAGTTCTAGATTTTTCTACTTTGTTACCTGGTCCATTCGCGAGTATGTATCTTGCAGACATGGGTGCAGAAGTTATCCATGTAGAATCTCCGAGTCGTCCAGATTTGGTTCGAATCATGCCACCTTATGCCAATGGTCAAGCCACTGCGCATAGTTATCTTAATCGAAATAAACAGTCCATTACGCTTGATCTAAAAGGTGCTGCAAATATTGAGTTAATTAAAAATAAAATTTCAGAGTTTGACATCCTGCTTGAACAATTTCGACCAGATGTGATGCGTCGATTAGGGTTGGATTATGAAACGCTTGCTGAGATCAATCCTCGATTAATCTATTGTTCTATTACAGGTTACGGTCAAACAGGTGCATATAAAGATCGTGCAGGGCATGATATTAACTATCTAGCTTTAGCTGGTATTTCGGGTCATAGTGGTCGACAAGATAGTGGACCACCTCCATTGGGTGTACAGATTGCGGATGTCGCAGGAGGTTCTTTGCATGCGGTTATTGGGATTTTAGCTGCTGTAGTTGAGCGTCAGCGTAGTGGTATGGGGCAATACATAGATATTTCTATGACGGACTGTGTGGCTAGTTTAAATAGTATGGCCGCCTCAGCAAGTTTGGCTGGTCAGACACCGCAAGGTCCTGAGCAAGGGATGCTGAATGGTGCTATTTTCTATGATTATTATGAAACCAAAGATGGTCGTTATTTCTCTGTAGGAAGTTTAGAACCACAGTTTATGACTGGGTTAGCTGCTGCATTAGAGTTACCTATATTGATGGCAAAAGGTAGTTCTTTTGACCCCGAAGACCGTCAAGCGATTAAACAAGCCTTAAAGGAAAAGTTTAGCTCCAAAGATTTTGCTGAGTGGCAATCAATTTTTTCGCAATTAGATATTTGTGTGGAGCCAGTGTTGAGCTTAGATGAGGCTTTGACTTCACCGATTGCAAAACAACGCGGTTGGGTGGTCGATGTACCTTTATCTGAAAATACAGATCAAACTGAGCCTCAATTAGCATGCCCAATCAAATTTTCACGTTCTCAAATGCGCTATCAATTTATCGGACAAGGTTTGGGTCAAGGAAAATGGTAGAAAATATGTGCATACAATCACAACTTGGTAAAATCTTGCACATTTAATCAAGTGATTAACATTTTGAATAAATTAATCAATTAAAAATGGGCGTAACCTTTTATATACAAAAACATAAAAGGTTACGTAAACATGACAATCTCTAAATCATGGGTTGTATCTTGTTTATCCGTTCTTTCATTGAGTCTTTTCACACATCACACTCAAGCAGCTTCTTCCGCATTTGATCCTCATGGTCAATGGCTGTTGGGTGATTGGAACGGTCAACGCACTGCGTTACAAGATCAAGGTTATAACTTTTCTGCTGATTACACAGGTGAATTTGCAGGGGTTTTAGATTCTAAACAATATTCAAGCCATGGCAGTGAATTCACTGGGCAACTGGCTTTAGGCACACACTTTGACTTAAATAAAATTTTAGGTTGGCAAGACACTGAAGCTCAAATCACGGTGACCTATCGAGATGGCCAATCATTGTCCCAAACTGCAGATGGTTTACAAGGACATCTAAGTTCTACCCAAGAAGTTTGGGGGCGTGGTCAAACTTGGCGTTTAACTGATCTATGGATCAAAAAGAAATTTTTAGATCAAACTTTAGATATCAAGGTGGGACGTTTTGGTGAAGGTGAGGATTTCAACAGTTTTAACTGTGATTTCCAAAACTTGGCATTATGTGGCTCTCAAGTCGGCAATTGGGTGGGTGATCAATGGTACAACTGGCCTGTCAGTCAATGGGCATTGCGAGTCAAATATAATCTGCAGCCAGATTTATATGCGCAAATTGGTGCGTATGAATATAACCCAGAGAACTTACAGCGTGGTAAAGGCTTTAATTTAAGTACAGATGGATCACATGGTGCGATTATTCCAGCTGAGCTGGTCTGGGCACCAAAACTTGGTCAACAATCTCTTTTAGGTGAATACCGTTTTGGTTACTACTACAGCACTGCTGATGCTGCTGAAATTGAAAACCCAAGCAAAACTGGACATAAACAAGGCGGTTGGTTTACTGCCAAACAGCAATTAACACGTCATGATGATCAATCTGATCGTGGTTTAACTGGTTTTGTGAATGTCACAGTACATGATTCAAAAACCAACTCCATCAAAGATATGCAAAATGTTGGATTGGTTTATAAAGGTCTGCTCAATCAGCGTCCACAAGATGAACTAGCACTCGGCGTAGCACGTATTCATGCTAATGACAAAAACAATCCTTTATTAGATGAAGAATACAATACTGAGTTGTATTACGGCATCCATGCAACTAATTGGTTGACCATCCGTCCAAATATTCAATATGTACATCATGTTGGTGCGTTGAAAGATGGGGATAAAACATGGGTGGGTGGCGTCAAGTTTCAAACCATTTTTTAAGTGTTTTATTCGGAGTTCTATAGCTCATGTTTGCAACTCAATCGGGCTATAGAACGCTTTAGATTTTTAATTGAATGTTAAGTGAATTGATCATTTGCTTAGTCATTCTAATAAATACAAAGATGCAAGGTGATCTTATGAATCAATCTGCTTCAAAATCAGGATTGCGAACGTTGACGGTAATGATCCTTGCCCTCATTGCTTTGTTCCTGCTTATTGGTGGTGTATGGCTCGCAGCTATTGGTGGGTCTTTTTATTATGTGATTGCAGGTGTGTTGTTACTCATCGTAGCAGTACAACTTTATAAGCGTGCTTCTGGTCCACTCTGGGTCTATGCCGCTTTAATGTTAGGAAGTGTGATTTGGGGTGTTTGGGAAGTTGGAACGGACTTCTGGGCACTGGCTCCACGTCTTGATGTTTTGGGTGTGTTGGGTTTGTGGTTGTTAGTACCTGCTGTAACAAGAGGTATTGATAAACTTGGCTCAAGTAAGGTTGCGCTATCATCGACTTTAGTTATCGCTATTGTGGTGATGGTGTACTCGATCTTTAATGATCCTCAAGAAATTAATGGTGTGATTCAAACACCTCAACCTGCACAAGCGAAAGCAGTTGATGGTGTAGCACCTGAGGACTGGCCTGCCTATGGTCGTAGTCAAGGAGGGGAGCGTTATTCTCCTCTGACTCAAATTAATGACAAAAATGTCAAAGATTTGAAAGTTGCTTGGACGTTCCGTACAGGTGATTTTAGAACTGAAAATGACTCAGGTGAAACGACTAATCAGGTAACACCAATTAAAATCGGCAACAATATGTATATGTGTACGCCACATCAACATTTGATTGCACTTGATCCTGCAACAGGAAAAGAAAAATGGCGTTTTGATCCAAAACTTAAAACGGACAAGACTTTCCAGCATTTAACTTGTCGTGGGGTGATGTACTACGATGCTGCAAACACCACTGAGTTTGCAACCAGTTTACAGGCGAAAAAATCAACTTCGACTGAATGTCCTCGTAAAGTTTTTGTTCCGGTTAATGATGGTCGTTTAGTCGCAGTGAACGCAGATACAGGTAAAGCATGTTCTGACTTCGGTCAAAATGGCGAAGTGAATTTACAAGAATTCATGCCATATGCATATCCAGGTGGCTATAACCCAACTTCACCAGGTGTTGTATCTGGTACTACAGTGGTAATTGCAGGTTCAGTGACCGATAACCATTCCAATAAAGAGCCATCAGGTGTGATTCGTGGTTATGACGTGAATACTGGTAAGTTGCTGTGGGTATTCGATACGGGTGCTGCTGATCCGAATGCAATGCCAGGTCAAGACACAACATTTGTGCATAACTCGCCAAATGCATGGGCGCCACTTGCTTATGATGCAAAATTGGACATCGTCTATGTACCGACAGGTGTAGGTACACCTGATATTTGGGGGGGCGACCGTACTGAGTTGAAAGAGCGCTATGCGAACTCAATGCTGGCGATTAATGCAACCACAGGTAAGCTAGTTTGGAGTTTCCAAACTACACATCATGATTTGTGGGATATGGATGTACCATCTCAACCTTCATTGGCGGATATTCAGGATAAATCTGGTCAAACGGTCCCTGCGATTTATGTCTTAACTAAAACAGGAAATGCCTTTGTTTTAGATCGTCGTAATGGTCAGCCAATAGTACCGATTACTGAAAAACCAGTTCCGCAAACAGTGAAGTGGGGACCACAAACTAAAGGTGAGTTCTATGCTAAAACTCAACCATTCTCTGACTTTAACTTAGCACCTAAAGATAAATTAACAGATAAAGACATGTGGGGTGCCACCATGTTTGACCAGTTAATGTGTCGGGTGAAGTTTAAACGTTTGAATTACGATGGTATTTATACACCACCTTCTGAAAATGGCACTTTAGTATTCCCTGGTAATCTCGGTGTATTCGAATGGGGCGGTATGTCAGTGAATGCTGACCGTCAAGTTGCAGTCATGAACCCGATTGGCTTGCCATTCGTAAGCCGTTTAATTCCAGCAGATCCAAACCGTCAAGCAGTCGCACGTGGTGCGGGTACAGAGCAGGGCATGCAACCGATGTATGGTACGCCATATGGTGTAGATATTAGTCCGTTCCTGTCTCCATTCGGTTTGCCTTGTAAGCAACCTGGTTGGGGCTTTGTTGCTGGTGTGGATTTAAAAACACACGAAGTGGTTTGGAAAAAACGTATTGGTACGATTCGTGATAGTTTGCCAAATCTATTCCAATTACCACCAGTGAAAATTGGTGTACCTGGTTTAGGTGGTTCGATTTCAACAGCAGGTAATGTGATGTTTGTTGGGGCGACTCAAGATAACTACATCCGTGCCTTTAATGTTTCAAATGGCGATAAGTTATGGGAAGCTCGTTTACCAGCAGGTGGTCAGGCAACACCAATGACTTATGAAGCTAACGGTAAACAATATGTGGTGATTATGGCGGGTGGACACGGTTCATTTGGTACTAAAATGGGTGATTATCTCGTTGCCTATGCTTTACCAGATAAGAACTAATTTCATTTGGAAATTGAATATAAAAGCTCAGATTCGTCTGGGCTTTTCCTTTTTGTAGTCATTAGATAGGCTTATCAATAAAACCGTTATTAAATATGCAAAAAAAGCATTTTATTGATGAAACAAAGCTCGTTATGCTAAACGCCTTTATAATGAATGACTAGCCATACGCCATGTATTTATATACGGATTTCGATCAACAACTGATTAACCAACGCGTTGCTCAGTTTCGCGATCAAACAGAACGCTATTTAGCAGGAAAATTGACCGAAGACGAATATCGTCCATTACGTTTGCAAAATGGTTTATACGTGCAACGTTATGCGCCGATGCTCCGTATTGCCGTGCCGTATGGCTTGATGAATACTAAACAACTTAGAAAAATTGCTGAAATCGCGACCCAATACGATCGTGGTTATGCTCACGTTTCAACACGTCAAAACATTCAGTTAAACTGGCCGGCATTAGAAAATGTTCCAGATATTTTAGCTGAACTTGCGACAGTGCAAATGCATGCTGTACAAACCTCAGGTAACTGTATTCGTAACACCACCACTGATCAGTTTGCGGGTGTTGTTGCAGGTGAAATTGCTGATCCGCGTCCTACATGCGAATTGATTCGTCAGTGGAGTACATTCCACCCCGAATTTGCATTCTTGCCACGTAAGTTCAAAATCGCCGTTTCTGCTCTTGAAGAAAAAGATCGTGCTGCAACAGCATTTCATGATATCGGTGTTTATATCGTACGCAATGATGCTGGTGAGATTGGTTATAAAATCATGGCGGGCGGTGGCTTAGGTCGTACACCAATTATTGGTAGCGTCATTCGTGAGTTCTTACCACGTGAAGATTTGATTGCTTATCTTGAAGCGACTTTACGTGTATATAACTTACATGGTCGTCGTGATAACAAATATAAAGCACGTATCAAAATTTTAGTTAAAGCACTTACGCCAGAAGTCTTTGCTCAAAAAGTTGAGGCTGAATTTGAGCACACACGTGAAGCTCTAAGAATTCAACCAGAAATCTTAAAAAAATTGGATGAAGAATTTACACCATTCGATTATCAAGACCTAGAAGATGAGGATTTCACAGCATTATTCGCTGAAAATCCAAAGTTCAAACAATGGTACAACGTCAATACTAATGCTCATAAAGTTAAAGGTTATCGTATCGTTACGATTTCTTTGAAGCGTGCTGGTATTGCTCCTGGTGACGTAACATCAGAAGAAATGAACTTAATCGCTGATTTAGCAGATAAGTATACGTTTGGCGAGTTCCGTACTACACATGAACAAAATATTTCATTGGTAGACGTACCACAGAAAAATTTATTTGAATTGTGGCAAACGCTTGAACAGCACAACATGGCTCGTGCACATATTGGTTTTATTACCGATATTATTTGCTGTCCAGGTGGTGATTTCTGTTCATTAGCTAACGCAAAATCAATTCCTATTTCAGAAGCGATCACACGTCGTTTTGAAGATCTTGATACCATTTATAATTTAGGTGAACTAGACCTAAATATCTCAGGATGTATGAATGCTTGTGGTCATCACCATGTAGGCAATATTGGTATTCTTGGTGTAGATAAAAAAGGTGCTGAGTTCTATCAAATCACTTTAGGTGGTAATGCGAATCATGATGCATCTATTGGTGATATTTTAGGACCATCTTTTGCTGCAGATGCTGTACCCGACGTGATCGAGGAAATTTTGAATACTTACCTAGATTTGCGTACTGAAGGTGAGCGTTTTATCGATACATACCGTCGTGTAGGGATTCAGCCATTTAAGGAGCGTGCTTATGCTTAATACATCGCTACAAGTGCTTTCTAAAGATGGCACGATTGCAGACAATACTTATCAAGTTATTGCAGAAGATGGAGCAATTCCCCAAGGTGATGTTGTTTTAACAACAGCTCAATTGAATGAATTGCCAAATATACAAGGTAAAAAAGCGTTGTATATCACTGTAAATGATTCACCTGAAACACATCAGTTCCCTTTAAGCGAATTAGATGCAATATTCATTGAATTTGCTGGTTTTAATGATGGTCGTGGATATTCATTCGCAGCATTATTGCGCCGTCAAGGATATCAAGGTGAGTTGCGTGCAGTTGGTGATATCTTTAAAGATGTTTTAAATTATTTAAAACGCTCTGGGTTTGATACCTTTGTAGTAAAAGAAGGTAAAGATATTCAGGAAGCAGCAGCTGGTCTGCAGGACTTTACAAATCCTTATCAAGCTTCAACAGCTGTACCTCAAGCAAGCTATCAAACTGGTGCATAAGCCACCCGTAATCAATAAGCTGAACTAAGGTTCAGCTTTTTTGTTTTGTAAAATTGGATTAATCAAGAGCTGAAAAATAACAATGCTAACTCTCTTATCAAAAATCAATCCAGGTGTAATTTGGCTATTAATCGCTATAGCAACTGATGTACTTTCAACTTTTTATTCAGCCAAAGCAAATGGATTGGTCAATAAACTGGATCAAGGTATTGCTTTGGTACTGTATCTTATTTCGTTTACTTGTGCTGCGATTGCTTTGAAATATATGCAAGCCGGAATTTTATATGTGCTTTGGTCTGGTATTGGTGTAATTGCGACAGCAGCACTAGCAAAAGTTTTTTTGGGGCAGAATATTGATTTAGCGGGTTGGATTGGAATCGGTTTTATTACCATCGGTTTGATGATAATTGCACAATACTCAAATATTGATGTTTAAAAGTACTATCAAAAAAGTTTCTTTTGATAGTACTTAAGATTTTTCTTATATATCTTCTAACTGACAATTCACCATCCATTTAATGCCGAACTGATCAGTGAAAGCACCGTAAAGTGCACCCCAGAAAGTTCTTTCAAGTTGCATTTCAATATGACCATGAACGGAAAGCTGATTGAATAAACGGCGTGCCTCAGTTTCATCATGTTCAATATTAATAGAAATATAATGATTGTTTCCTTGAATGAAACCCGCATTTGGGGCACAGAATTGATCGTTTACATCTGATCCCATTAAAACTGTATATTCATTGATTGGTAACGATACATGTAGAATTAAGCTTTTATCGGCCTCAGCTAAAGTTACACCTTCTGTCGGCGGCATATCTCCATAACGGCTAATCATTGCAAATTCACCGCCAAAAACTGATTGATAAAAAATAAAAGCTTGTTCTGTTTGTCCTTTAAAGTTCAAATAGTGATTTAGTTGCATTTTTTGCTCCTTGTTGTTTTTTTATACACTGCATAACGTACCGATATTTGAACGCTGGGTGAATTATTTTTTGTAATTATAGAAAACAGAAATCCTGCATATAGCAGGATTTCTGTTGCAACCTTACTATTATTTAATAGTAAGGTTCACACGTTATTTTTAGAGTAGTTCAATCGCAACAGCAGTCGCTTCACCACCACCGATACATAATGCTGCAACGCCTTTCTTACCGCCAGTACGCTTGAGTGCGTGGATTAATGTAAGAATGATACGTGATCCCGTAGAACCAACAGGGTGGCCTAAAGCACAAGCACCACCATTGATATTCACTTTTTCAGCATCTAGTTTAAAGTCATCGATTGGGCACATTGTCACCATAGCAAAAGCTTCATTGATTTCCCAAAGATCAACTTCTTGTGCATCCCAACCTGCTTTCTTCAATACTTTCTCAATCGCACCAACAGGAGCAATTGTGAATTCAGAAGGGTGTTGAGAGTTAGAAGCCGTAGCGATGATTTTTGCTAAAGGTTGTAAACCACGTGCAGAAGCAACATCTGCTGAAGTAAGTACAAGTGCAGAAGCACCATCAGAGATAGAGCTTGCATTTGCAGCGGTAATTGTACCGTCTTTTGCAAATGCAGGTTTCAAACTTGGAATTTTATCAATTTTTGCATTTAATGGTTGTTCGTCTTGATCAACAACAACATCACCTTTACGGCTAGAAACAGTTACTGGAACGATTTCATCTTTGAAATAACCTTCAGTAATTGCTTTTTGTGCACGTTGTAAAGAGCGAATTGCAAAGTCATCCATTTGCTGACGGGTATAGCCACGAGTATTTGCCATATCTTGTGCAAATGAACCCATTAAACGACCTGTTTCAGCATCTTCTAGACCATCAAAGAACATATGATCTTTAATTTCACCATGACCCATGCGGTAACCTGCACGGGCTTTTGGTAAGACGTAAGGAGCATTAGTCATTGACTCCATACCGCCAGCAACGACGATCTCAGCGCTACCAGCTTTGATCATATCTGCTGCTTGCATCACTGCTTTCATACCAGAGCCACACAATTTGTTAATTGTTACAGCACCTGTAGAGTCAGGTAAGCCTGCTTTACGCATTGCTTGGCGTGCAGGTCCTTGTTTTAGTCCCGCTGGAAGAACACAACCCATGATAACTTCTTCAACATCAGTTGGTTGTAAGCCTGAACGTGCGATCGCTTCTTTGATCGTGATTGCGCCTAATTCAGGTGCTGTAGCACTTGATAAAGCACCTTGGAAGCCGCCCATAGCTGTACGAGCGCCATTTACAATTACGATGTCAGTCATTGTATGTCTCCAGACTTATAATTTGCTGAGAATGTTCAAAACCTATGCAGTATATTAAAAAAACTCTGTCAATAAAGTGTTTTACATCGTATTCGCTAGACTGAAGAGTTTTTTAGCAGGTGGAAATTTCTTGCGTACGAACATGCCCCATATTACTTAAGATGATTTGGAGATGGTGGTTTGATCGACTAGAACAATAATAGAAACTGCCATTTGAACCACGTGGTAACCCCGTATCTCCCTGAAAGGTGAGTGAGTTAATATTCAGAGTGCCACGCCATGCCAATGAGCCATATTTAGGTTGGACTGGATTTGAATACAGAATAGTTTCTGTGTTATCGCGTCTTTTATTACGATTAGCGTCAAGAAAACCAATAAATCCATGATTCCAATCGCTACTACAAGAACTAAAGTCTTGAGTTGCGCACAACGTCACATTTTTCTGATGGGTTTGTGCATCGGATTTGGCTTTTTGTATGTAAATTGTGAGAGTCTTTTTAATTTGTTCTACTTCATTTGAAATTAATATTTCGATGAAATATGGATGTGCTAGGCTGACTAAAATTGCGGAAATTGCAATCGTAATGATGATTTCAGGCAGCGTAAAGCCGGAAAATTTAAACATAATATTACCTGTTGGTGTTTCTGTAATTTTTTTATTAACAAAGTGTTAAGTAATTACTGTATTTATTAATTTAAGTTTACTATTGCGAAACTAAAGATTACTTCATGCAGCAAATGCTGTTAAACTTGAAGCGAGCGAACAATAAGCTATTCAGACTTTAAAATTGAATTAAAATTTACTGAACTACAACGGAAATTGTAAGAAATTTTGTCAATAATTTGCGAGGTTAAAGTTATCAAGCACTTGGAAAATTCATCAAGTGTTTGTATGATTCAAAGTGAAGTGAATAGCTTAAAAATAATACTGTGAACACTTCCGTGTTTATGGGGCCAAAAATCATAGGCTAAGCTTGAACAACAAACAATTGTTATCTCTGGAGGATATCCATGAAATTGAGTCGTATTGCACTTGCTATGCTTGTTGCTGCTCCTTTAGCTACTGCTAATGCGGGTATAACTGTTACTCCATTAATGCTTGGTTACACAATGTTCGATACTGAACATAATAACCGTGGTGACAAAGGTCAATTAACTCCTGGTGCAGAACTTGACGATGATTTATTCGTTGGTGCTGCTCTTGGTGTTGAATTAACTCCGTGGTTAGGTGCGGAAGTTGAATACAGCCAAATCAAAGGTGATACAAGCGCGAATAACGACTATAAAGGTCGTAACATTGCTGGTAACGCTTATGTGACTTCTGATTTGATCACTAAAAACTATGACAGCAAAATCAAACCTTACGTATTAGCTGGTGCTGGTCACTACAAATACGAAAGCGATGACATCTACGGTGGCGAGCAAGAAGGTACATTAGCTAACGCTGGTGGTGGTGTTTTCTGGCGTTTAAATGATGCTTTGTCTCTTCGTACAGAAGCTCGTGGTACTTACCACTTTGACGAAAAATTCTGGAACTATACAGCTCTTGCTGGTTTAAACGTAGTTCTTGGTGGTCACTTGAAGCCTGCTGCTCCTGTAGTAGAAGTTGCTCCAGTTGAGCCAACTCCAGTTGCTCCTCAACCGCAAGAGTTGACTGAAGATCTTAACATGGAACTTCGCGTATTCTTTGATACGAACAAGTCAGACATCAAACCACAATACAAATCTGAAATTGCTAAAGTTGCAGAGAAGTTAGCTGAATACCCGAATGCGACTGCTCGTATTGAAGGTCACACAGATAACACTGGTCCACGTAAGTTAAACGAACGTTTATCTTTAGCTCGTGCTAACTCTGTTAAATCAGCTCTTGTAAACGAATACAACGTTGATGCATCTCGTTTGTCTACTCAAGGTTTCGCTTGGGATCAACCGATTGCTGACAACAAAACTAAAGAAGGTCGTGCTATGAACCGTCGCGTATTCGCTGCGATCACTGGTAGCCGTACTGTTTTAGTTCAACCAGGTCAACAAGCTAAATAATTGAGTTTTTGAACTAAAAAAAGCGACTCTTATGAGTCGCTTTTTTATTGCCAAATTTAAAATAAATAAACATTTTAATTCTCCACACTTTTGAATCTTATATATCCAAGATTTAAGATAAAAATTACCACACACCTTTACTTAGTTGTTGTTTGGTTTGTTGACGATCCCGACGATGTTGTGCACGAGGCTTCTCAGTTTCATGTATTCCACCTTTCTGTAGTAAAGGGGATAATGCGACGGGATTGCGAACTTTGATTTTAGGCATTGCTTTAAGTTTCATTTATTTAACCTTTTATACATAGAACTTGTTTTAGCGTGTGAATGATCTCGATGAGATCCGATTGATTTTGCATGACCTGATCGATGTCTTTATAAGCGCTAGGAATTTCATCAATTACACTTGCATCTTTGCGACATTCGATTCCTCGAGTTTGTTGAATTAAATCATCTTGGCTAAATAACAATTTTGCCTTATGACGACTCATTCTCCGACCTGCACCATGTGAACATGAGCAGAATGCTTCAGGATTTGCTTTACCTTTAACAATATAAGAACGTGTACCCATAGAACCCGGAATAATTCCTAATTCATCAAGTCCAGCACGAATTGCACCTTTACGTGTTATAAAAAGATCTTCACCGAAATGATTCTCTCGACTGATATAATTGTGGTGGCAATTTATAGCTTCTTTAGTGAGTTGAAAGGGTGGAAGTAGGGGGCGAATGGCTTCTAAAATTAATCGCATCATTTCACGACGATTTTCAAAAGCATATTCTTGAGCCCATTCAACGGCTTCAACATAATCATTAAAACTACAGGATCCTTCTGCGAAATAACTTAAATCTTTATCTGGAACATGACCAAAACGATGTTGAGCTTCTTTCTTAGCTAGTTCAATAAAATACGTGCCGATCACATTACCTAATCCACGACTGCCAGAATGTAACATGACCCATACATCTTGATTTTCATCTAAGCAGAGTTCAATAAAATGGTTACCACCACCTAAAGTACCAAGTTGTTTTTGCCAAGTTAAATCAAAATTTCTGAGCATTCTGATTAAACCAGGATGTTTTTTTACGATTGGTTGTAAGCGTTTTTCTAACGGAATAATGCTAGATGCTTTCGCTTTCACTTGTTTATGTAACTCAAATCCTACGGGAACTTTTCGTTCGATTGCATTACGCAATGACGAAAGATTATCAGGAAGTTGTGAAGCTTTTAAATTGAGTCGAATCGCATTCATACCACAGCCAATATCTACGCCCACAGCTGCGGGTATAATTGCATGTTTAGTTGGTATAACGCTTCCGACTGTCGCACCTTTACCAACATGTACATCGGGCATGACTGCAATATGAGAATAAACAAATTGCAGCTGTGCCATCTTCTTCAGTTGTTCAATGCTCTCATTATCAATATCGTTAGTGAATATCTTCACAGGTACACCGTATTGAGCTTCAGCATTGAGTATTTTTTGTATGCCCATTTTTATTTCTCGATTGTAAGCGTCCGCTGAACACACCTTATGAATTCATCCTATAAGCCTTAATTTAGTCCCCACTTAAAAACAAGTGG
>Ga0154420_1113_pt1 | contig 31291 bp, 32 predicted proteins | sample RifGroC1_FD_115924 | JGI IMG/M metagenome (GOLD analysis project Ga0154420, IMG submission 115924) | Acinetobacter sp. GWC1_38_13
CCTTTAAATTGCACGATTTTCTCTATGTTTCAACAAGAAATCTCTCAATTAAACTTACAACAATTCAAAGCTGGCGAAAAACGCTGGATTGGTTCGCTTCTTGGGTCATCTGCTGCACTACTATTCAAAGAAATTGCCACTCAGAATTCTAATTTATATGTAATTGTTGCACGAAATAATCAACATCTTGCACAGCTTGAAAGTGAGCTTGAATTTTATGGCATAAAACCAACAATCTTTCCTGACTGGGAGATTTTGCCATATGATCGATTATCTCCGCACCAAGATATTGTCTCCGAGCGTTTGGCTATTTTATCTAATATGCCACAAAAGGGGATTTTATTAATTTCTGCTAGTACTTTGGCTCAACGTGTTGCACCTTACTCATGGGTTGTTGGTGAGCATTTTGATATTAAAGTTGGTCAAAAACTTGATTTAGAAGCACAGAAAAAACAATTAGTCCAAGCAGGTTATCGCTTAGTTGATACTGTTTATGATCATGGTGAGTTTGCAGTTCGCGGCAGTATTATGGACATATATGCATCTGGACAAGATCAACCTATTCGTATCGACTTATTTGATGATGAAATTGAAAGCCTGAAGTTTTTCGATCCTGAAACGCAAAGAACAACTGAATCATTAAAGAATTTTACTGTATTACCTGCTAAAGAGTTTCCTCTCAAAGAAGGTAGAGCAACATTCCGAGATCGCTATGCGGAAAGTTTCCCTACCGCAAATCCCAAGAAAAATCCTATCTATCAAGATGTACTCGAAGGTATAGCAACACCAGGGTTAGAGTTTTATTTTCCTTTATTTTTTGATAAAAAGTTAATGGAAGCGCAAAGTATGTTAATGACATACTTACCAAAGAATTGCGTTGTCATTACAAATAATGAAGTTGAAGATGAATTAATTAGTTTTTGGAAGGAAGTCGTTCGTCGTTACGAAGATCGTCGTCACAATATTGATCAACCGATCCTTCCTCCTGAAGATCTATTTTTAATGCCTAATCATGTTTTACAGGCATTAAATCAATTTCCAAGAATTCTTGCTTCGGCAGATACTTTCGACGAGAAAGCTGGTGTTCTAAATTTATCAGCAGAGCAACCTCCAAAACTCGCTGTAGATCCTAAAAAAGAGCAGCCTTTTCAAGCTGTCAAAAACTATATCGATCAAATTAAATTTCCTGTGCTTTTAGTCGCTGAAAGTGCAGGACGACGCGAAACTTTAAAAGATGCGCTGCGCTCAGTTTTAGGAGAAATTCAAACAATCGATAGCTTTGCTCAATTCCAAAAGGATAAGTTAAAAGTTGCGATTACCAGTGCTCCTTTAGACCGTGGTTTACTTCTCACAGATCAATTATCCGTTATATCTGAAAATCAACTTTACGAACACAGAGTTGTTCAACGTAGACGAAAACGCCAGCAAGAAGTCTCAGAAGAGTTTTTAATTCGGAGTCTAACCGAACTGAGTATAGGTGCACCTGTCGTACATATTGATCATGGTGTTGGACGTTATGCGGGATTAGTCACCTTAGAGATTGATCAGCAAGATCATGAGTTTTTACAACTTGATTATGCTGATGGGGCTAAGGTCTATGTTCCTGTCACTAATTTACATTTGATCAGTCGCTATAGTGGTGGAGATCCTGATCTTGCGCCTTTGCACAAATTAGGTACAGATACATGGAGTAAAGCTAAGCGCAAAGCCTTAGAGCAAATTCATGATGTAGCGGCTGAGTTATTGCATATACAAGCTCGTCGACAATCAAAACCAGGTTTTGCGTTTGAGCTAGATCACACGGCATATATGCAATTCGCAAGTGGCTTCGCTTATGAGGAGACACTAGACCAAGCCAATGCGATTGAATCAACTCTTCATGACATGCAACTTGCGAAACCTATGGATCGTTTGGTTTGTGGTGATGTTGGTTTTGGAAAAACTGAAGTTGCGATGCGAGCAGCCTTTGTAGCAGTACAAAACAATAAACAAGTCGCAGTTTTGGTGCCGACGACTTTACTTGCACAACAGCATTATGAGTCGTTCAAAGATCGCTTTGCGGATACAGCAGTTCGTATCGAAGTTTTATCACGTTTCGGAAGCAACAAAACGCATCTAAAAATCATTGAAGATTTGGCTGATGGCAAAGTTGATATCGTGGTCGGAACCCATAAAATTCTGCAAGAAAATGTACAGTTTAAAAATTTAGGTTTAATGATCGTCGATGAAGAACATCGTTTTGGTGTGCGCGATAAAGAGCGTATCAAAGCACTTCGTGCCGATGTGGATATGCTTACGCTGACAGCAACTCCAATTCCTCGTACCTTAAATATGGCATTCTCTGGAATGCGTGATTTATCTATTATTGCGACGCCACCAGCACGCCGTTTAGCCGTAAAAACTTTTGTTCAAGAGCATACGGATGACTCTGTGAAAGAGGCAATTCTGCGTGAATTATTGCGTGGTGGACAAGTCTACTTCTTACATAATGAAGTCGATACAATCGAACGAGCTGCAGAAAGTATTCGAACCTTGGTTCCAGAAGCTCGTGTAGCAGTTGCTCATGGACAAATGCGTGAGCGTGAACTTGAACAAGTCATGCAGCAGTTCTACCACAAAGAATATAACGTACTGGTTTGCTCTACGATTATAGAAACGGGTATTGATGTACCGAATGCCAATACAATCATTATAGAACGTGCCGATAAACTAGGTTTGGCCCAGTTGCATCAACTTCGCGGTCGTGTTGGGCGTTCACATCACCAAGCCTATGCTTATTTGCTCGTACCATCACTCAAACATTTGAAAGGTGACGCTGAAAAACGTTTAGATGCAATTCAAAGAGCTTCAACACTTGGTGCTGGTTTTATGCTGGCGACAGAAGATTTAGAGATTCGCGGTGCTGGTGAGCTCTTAGGTGAGCAGCAAAGTGGTTCAATGCAAGCAATTGGCTACAGCTTGTATATGGAGATGCTTGAAAAGGCAACCAAGGCGATTCAAAAAGGTAAAACTCCTAATTTCGATGCTCCGCTTTCACTTACTGCTGAAATTAACTTACATATGCCAGCATTGATTCCAGATGATTATTTGGGCGATGTTCATCAACGTTTATTGTTCTACAAGCGTATTAGTAATACAGATACACAAGAAAAACTGGATAATATCCGAATGGAGTTGATTGACCGTTTTGGTATTCCACCTCAAGCGGTTAAACAGTTGTTCAGCGTTCACCAAGTGCGCCTTAAAGCGGAACAACTTGGAATTACAAAAGTCGATGTGAATACAAACGGTGGGTATATCGAGTTTTCTCCTGATACACCTGTACAAGCAATCAGTATCATTCAGTTGATGCAGAAGAACCCAACTCACTATCGTATGGAAGGTGGTCAGCGATTGAAATTGACAGTTCACTTGTCAGAATACGAAGAGCGTATCAAGTTTATTGTGACCTTGCTGAACAAGTTATTAAGTGAGTTGAATGGCTAATTAAAAAATCAGATTTGAGGGGAGAAGTATCATTCGATACAGAATCATTTTTTGGTCGGATGATGCGTCAATAACTGAGGAAAATCATTGTTATTTGTAATCAAACAGGTTACTAATAATATTCACATCACAACTGATGTGATAGTATTGACCATTATTATTTTGCATCATTTATAAAGATATGTTTAGTTTGCATCCACAACTTGCTCAAGATACATTTTTTGTAGGCGACTTTCCGCTTTCAACATGTCGTTTAATGAATGATATGCAATTTCCTTGGCTAATTCTTATACCACGTGTTCCTGGAATAACTGAGTTATATGAACTCAGTCAAGCCGATCAGGAACAATTTTTACGTGAATCGAGTTGGTTGTCTAGTCAGCTTTCTCGCGTATTCCGTGCTGACAAGATGAATGTAGCGGCACTTGGTAATGTTGTACCACAGCTTCATTTTCATCATGTTGTACGTTATCAAAATGATGTTGCGTGGCCTAAACCAGTTTGGGGTACTCCAGCTGTACCATACAGCAGCGATGTTCTTGCTCATATGCGTCAAACCCTTATGCTTGCATTACGTGGTCAGGGTGATATGCCTTTTGATTGGCGCATGGACTGATTTAGTCAAGAGGATTGTAGGTCTTCTTAGATAAGGAAGGAGTAGAGGGTGCCACTAGATAGGTTAATCGATAAAGAACCTAGACAGTTCGCTTATTTCCATCGTTTGATGGGATATTCGATTTTGTCATTAATTTTGGTTATTTATACTTTTACTTCTTCTAGCGCTAATCACCAACTCTATATTCTTCCAATTTTATTAGTTTTCTTTTTACTGTCTCCTAAGCTTGAAAAATGGCTTCAATACAAATTTGATCGTGATACAGAGAAGAACGTTTTATTTGGCATAGAGGCTGTTATCGTTGCCATTGTTTTAGCTGGATTACATTTAAGCCTAGTACCTACATTTACAATCCTATTTGCACTACTTTATGTAGGTTTAAACAATAAAATTACTTTACCAGTAGCATCATTAATTATTTTGATTGGTGTGCTGACCTTTTATTTTTCAACATTTTTTATATTTGGTGCGGAAGAATATTTTGAACCGACTAATCCTGAACTTACAGTGGTGAGTTTACTTGGATTGATGATGTTCATTGTGATTGGTAACTACTATCAACATCGTCGTTTGAATATTCTAGGTCAGCAACGTCAGCATTATCATAATCAAATGACTCGTTATATTGCCTTTGCAAATCAACTAAGTCGTTATGCTCCATTACAGTTGTGGCAGTCGATTATGCGTGGCGAGGCTGAAGCTAAAATTGAATATAAACGTAAAAAATTAACGATCTTCTTCTCTGATATCCAGGGTTTTACAGAGCTTTCTGAAAGTTTAATTCCAGATGATTTAGCTTTCTTATTAAATGATTATTTAAGTCATATGACGGAAATTGCAAAACAGTATGAAGCAACCGTCGATAAGTTTATGGGTGATGCGATCCTGATTTTCTTTGGTGATCCAAACTCTCAAGGTGTAGAACAAGATGCGAAGTCTTGTGTTGAAATGGCCATCGCAATGCGCCAACAGATGAAATTGCTACGCGAACGCTGGAAAAAAATGGGTTATCCAGCATTACATATTCGCATGGGAATAAGTACAGGATATTGTCACGTTGGGAATTATGGTGCTTCACATCGTATGGCATATACGATTGTAGGTCGTGATGTAAATCTGGCAGCCCGTTTGCAATCAGCTGCTGAAGTTGATGAAATTTTGATTGCAGATGATACACATCAGTTAATTAAAAATGAATTTCTGTGTGTTCCTAAAGTGCCGATCTATTTGAAAGGGATTCAAGGTCCTGTGAAAACATGGCAAGTCATGGAGAAATTCACAGGCAAAAAATCAGATACACAAAAATGGTTTGATTTTGAATATAAGGGTTTTCATTTGGTGCTGAATTTTGAAGAAGTACAAAATTATGAATACCCTGAGCTGGTAGAAATTCTAGAGAAAATGATTCAGAGAATCAAAACACAGCAAAAAATTACTAATGCACAAGGCATTCCACGTTTAAATCTCGATGATGAGGTTAAGCAATAGATTATTTTTTCTTCTGTATTGCAAAACTCTACCACATAAAAAAACTCCTCATTTAGAGGAGTTTTTTTATGTCACTAATTTTTGAAAATTTAGTGATTTTCTGAAGCATGGTTGATTGTGTATTTAGGAATTTCAATTTCTAAATCTTCATCAACAATTTCAACTTGACACGAAAGGCGAGAGTCTGGCTCCAAACCCCATGCACGGTCAAGTAAATCGGCTTCCACGTCATTCATTTCTTCGAGGCTGTCAAAACCTTTACGGACAATGACGTGACATGTGGTACATGCGCATGACATATCGCATGCATGTTCAATTTTGATGCCTTGCTTAAGTAAGCTTTGGCATAAATTTGCATTTTTTTCCACTTCGAATTCTGCACCTTCAGGACAGAATTGAGCATGAGGGAGAACTTTAATACGTGGCATATTGATCACCTATACCTTTAGTTTGAGTTTGACCAATCTTCGAGTTTTGTACCCTTTAAGGCATGGTCAATATGTCGATTCATACGAAGTGCTGCAAACGCATCGCTGTGGGTTTTAAGTTGTTGAACAGCATTTTCAATTGCTTCTAACTCATTAGTTTTTAAGCGAGCTTTAAGTGCTTCAGCAGCGAGAATTAAATCACGAGCTTGTTGCTGAGAAAGTAAATCTTTATCAGCTTTTAAAGCTTGTTCTAGAGCTTCTAATTCACGTTCTGCTTCAACTTTTGTTTCTTGCAAATGGCGAAGTTGTTTATCTTCTTCAGCATGCTGGAAACCTTCAATTAATAAACGTTCCGTATCTGCAGCTGATAAACCATAAGAAGGTTTGATATCAATTTGTGCTTGAACACCAGAGGTTGTTTCTTTTGCAGAGACTGTTAATAAACCATCAGCATCAACTTGGAATGTAACTTCAATACGCGCTTGACCAGCTGTCATCGGTGGAATGCCATGCAAAACAAAGCGACCTAGTGAACGACAATGTTCAACTAAATCTCGTTCACCTTGTACGACATGAATCAGCATGGCAGTTTGTCCATCTTGATAAGTCGTGAATTCTTGACGGCGAGCTACAGGAATTGCTGTATTGCGCGAAATCAAACGCTCTACCAGACCGCCCATAGTTTCTAAACCTAATGAGAGTGGAGTAACATCAAGCAATAAAGAGCCATCTTGGCTGTTACCGATGAGCTGATTTGCTGTGATTGATGCACCAATTGCAACTACTTCATCTGGATTAATTGTACATAAAGGTTCACGTTTAAATATATCGCGAACTGCTTTTTGTACTGCATAAGAACGAGTAGAACCGCCAACTAAAACAACATGTTCAATTTCATCTAATTCAAGTTTTGCATCGCGTAATACGCGTTTACATACACTGATTGTTTTATCGAGTGCGACCTGAATGATTGATTCAAATGTTGGGCGATCTAAAACTAGACGATCATCGAATAATTTTAATTCAGCAGATTCATGATCAGTGAGTTGCTCTTTAGCTTGGCGTGCAGCAACGACAAAAACTGCGTATTCTTCATCACTTAGAGTTTCAATGCTAAGCTGTTTTTTTGCCCATTTCACGATTAAGCGGTCGAGGTCATCACCACCTAATGCAGTATGACCACCTGTGGCTAATACTTCAAACACACCTTGTGAGAACCGCAAGATAGATACGTCAAACGTACCACCACCTAGATCATAAATTACATAATTACGATCTGTACTGAGATTGGTATCCTGATCTAAACCATAAGCAACAGCAGCAGCTGTTGGTTCATTAAGTAAGCGCAGTACATTTAAGCCAGCTAATTGAGCAGCATCACGAGTTGCTTGACGTTGTGCTTCATCAAAATATGCAGGAACCGTAATAACTGCACCATTAACTGGATTTTTTAAGCTTGCCTCAGCACGTTCTTTTAATTCTTTTAAAATCTCAGCGGAAATCTCAACAGGTGTTTTTCGACCTGCAGCAGTTTCAAATGCTGGCATTTCATTTTCAGCACCAACAAGCACATAAGGATGTTGGAATTTAATATCTGCTTGAGAACGTCCCATGAAACGCTTAACAGAAACAATTGTATTTTTAGGATCAGTCAACATGAACGGCTTAGCTTCATAGCCGAATGTAGTTGTATCCTTTGCATAATGAACGATAGAAGGGAGTAAAACTCGGTCTTTATCGTCTTGTAGAACTTTCGGTTTTCCCGATAGCACTGTCGCCACTAAAGAGTGGGTTGTTCCTAAGTCTATACCGATCGCAATTCGATGTTCGTGCGGCGCAGTAGATTGACCAGGTTCAGCAATTTGCAAAAGTGCCATGCGTGAGGTATCCCTTGAAAATAATTGGTAACGGCAGACTAAAAATCATCATCTAAGTCGAAGCTATCTTCTTCGTCTAACATGCGATCTTCGGCTTTATCAATATCGTTCATTACGCGTTGGAAAAAGCGTAATTTACGTACCGTATCACGAGCTTCAGCCCAATCTTCGTCAGCATAATCAATTTTGAATTCGCGGACTAATCCATCAATCCATTGTTGAACGTCTACTTTTAATGTACGTAATTGATCTGTTGATCTAGCCTCATCAAGTTGCTCGCGCATCTCAAGTGCTGATTGTAGAAATTCAAAATCATTGATGGATTGATCAAGATGGTGATCTTGCTTTTTTAAGGCAAGTAAATATGCAGCACGACTATCAACTTGTGAAAGTACTTTAAACGCTTGATTGATTTCACTTGACTTAATTAACGCCTGATCTTTGTCAGCAGCTTTATCTGGATGATATTGCTGTTGCAAATTCAAAAACTGTTTTTTTAAAGCTGCCAAATCTATATCGAGTGCTTCGGGTAATTGGAACAACTCAAAATGATTCATGGGAGATGAATTCCGCTATTGATAAATACATTAAAACAGTGCGGAACACACTGTTTTAATGAATAAAAAAGAGGGTGATGTAGTTTTAGACTGTAAATGATTCACCACAGCCACATTCACCTTTTTGATTTGGGTTGTTGAACTCAAAGCCTTCATTGAGACCATTTTTAACATAGTCCATCTCTAAACCTTCGAGATAAACTAAGCTTTTAGGATCCACAAAAACTTTAACACCGAACTGCTCAAATACTTGATCATGTGTGTCAACATCATCAACAAACTCAAGTACATAAGCTAATCCAGAGCAACCCGAAGTTTTCACACCAACACGAATGCCTTCACCCTTACCACGATTCTGTAGGTAATTGCTGATGTGAGTCGCAGCATTTTCAGTTAAATGGATCATGAAAACTCCAATGTGTTACGTCGTTAAACTATTAAGCTTTCGCTTTTTTGCCACGATAATCTTCAATCGCAGCTTTAATCGCATCTTCAGCCAATACAGAACAGTGTACTTTTACTGGTGGAAGAGCAAGCTCTGTTGCAATATCAATGTTTTTGATTGCTTGAGCTTCATCAAGAGTTTTACCTTTTAACCATTCAGTTACAAGGGAACTTGATGCGATTGCAGAACCGCAACCATAAGTTTTGAAGCGAGCTTCTTCAATTACGCCATTATCATCGACTTGGATTTGTAAGCGCATTACATCACCACAAGCTGGTGCACCGACCATACCTGTGCCAACGTTTTCAGCATTTTTATCCAAAACACCCACATTACGAGGATTTTCGTAATGATCAATTACCTTTTCACTATAAGCCATTTCGCTTCTCCAAACCTCGGGGTCAGCCTAATATTAATATGAGGGTTAAAACACGTTTTTCAATTCAAGTTCAATGAATTAGTGTTCAGCCCATTCAACTGTTGAAAGGTCGATACCTTCTTTGTACATATCCCAAAGCGGAGAAAGTTCACGAAGTTTCTCAACAGCAGCTTTGGTAATTGTCAATACGTGATCGATATCAGCTTCAGTGGTGTACTTACCAAAGCTAAAGCGAATTGAACTATGTGCCAATTCATCAGATAAACCTAGAGCACGTAATACATATGATGGTTCAAGTGTTGCAGAAGTACATGCAGAACCACTTGAAACGGCTGCATCTTTCAATGCCATCATTAAAGATTCACCTTCAACAAAGTTGAAGCTGACATTTAAATAATTTGCAACGTTTTGAGTAGGGTGGCCATTTAAGAAAACTTGTTCTAAGTCTTGTAAGCCATTCCAAAGTTTGTCGCGTAATTGGCGTAGACGTTCTTGTTCAGCATGCATGGTTTTACCAGCAATTTCGAACGCTTCACCTAAACCAACGATTTGATGTGTTGGTAAAGTACCAGAGCGCATACCACGTTCATGACCACCACCATGCATTTGCGCTTTTAAGCGAACGCGTGGATTACGACGAACATATAATGCACCGATACCTTTAGGACCATAAATTTTATGACCAGAGAAACTCATTAAATCGATTTTCATAGTTGAAAGATCGATATCTACTTTTCCAGCAGCTTGAGCGGCATCTACGTGGAAGAATGTTTTATTCGCACGTGTTAATTCACCGATTGCAGCAACGTCAGTAATTGTACCAATCTCATTATTCACCATCATAAGTGAAACAAGGATCGTATCTGGACGTAAAGCAGCTTTTACCATTTCAGGTGTAATTAGACCTGTACGTGGTTCTGGCTCGAGATAGGTGATTTCAAAGCCTTCTTCTTCAAGCTCACGACATGGGTCTAAAACAGCTTTATGTTCAATTTTACTTGTAATAATGTGCTTGCCTTTTGAACCATAAAACTGAGCGATACCTTTGAGTGCTAAGTTATCAGATTCAGTCGCACCAGAAGTCCACACAATTTCACGTGGATCAGCTTTGATAAGATTAGCGACTTGTTCACGCGCGTATTCAACTTTTTCTTCGGCTTGCCAACCATAAGCATGCGAGCGGGATGCAGGATTACCAAAAGTCCCTTCGAAGGTTAAGCATTCCATCATACGTTCTGCAACTTCAGGAAGGACAGGAGTGGTTGCTGCGTAATCAAGATAAATTGGACGTTTCATGTCAAATACCTGTAACCGATAAAAGAGCTGAGTCAAAGCTTGTAGAGTTTTGGCGCAGAGCGACAGTTTGTACATTGTCGCGTGCAATTAAATCTGCAAGTGTGATTTTGGCGAGATAATCGGCAATATGGTGGGAGAGTTCTTGCCATAAGTCATGCGTTAAACACATTGCACCATTTTGGCAGTTTCCTTTATGGTCGCAACGAGTCGCATCAACAGTTTCATTTACAGCTTCGATGATTTCTAGCACTGTGATCTCACTTGCAATACGCGCAAGATGATATCCGCCATTTGCACCACGAACGCTTGAAACTAACCCATGGCGCTTAAGCTTTGCGAATAATTGTTCGAGATAAGCGACAGAGATGGATTGGCGTGCTGCTATTTCCGCAAGCGTGATCGTTTGTTCAGTTGGCTGCAAAGCTAAATCAAGTAGAGCAGTCACTGCGTAACGACCGCGAGTTGTAAGACGCATGATTCGGTACACATGGTTAGACTAGATGTCTAAATTTTATGAATTCCGACTAAAATAGTCAAGTTTTTTAATTGCCAATATGTGTGTGAAAAGTGAAATATAAAGTTTTTATTGTATCCACATATTATACACAAAAAAACCAATCAAAATAAAGCTAAATACAGCAAAGCAGATATTGATCAAGCGTTGGCGCTTTTGGAGTCTATGGATTCGATTTTGATATTGTTTTACTTCCACGAGTAATGAGTTTATTTCTGAGCGTTGTTGATCAATTTTATCTAGCAAAGGTGCAATTCTTTGCTGTGAGGCTAAGGTTTCAGCATCATCATCGAATGCACTAAACCACTGTTTCCAGTTAGCAAATATGCTTGGGAGTGTCAAATGCGGTGCTAAATCTAAAAACTCTTCGGCAAGTGAGGTTTCACCTAAAAGTCGCATGTTGTGAATGCTGCGCTGATTATTAAACACAAATATTTTAGTAAGATCGATCAGCGTACTATTGATTTCAAGATCAATTTTTCGATCTAAAGACTGCATATCAAATAGCAATCCTTTGTCTGTGAACTGAATATAAAAATCAAAGAAAGGGATATAGCTATTGATACGTAAAGTCACACGCTGGTCAATAAATCGTTTCGCCTGTAGACGAAGTGCTGAATCATGAGTCAGGATAAATGAGAAAAAAGTTTCTAAAACAATGATAACAAAGTTTAGCAACAAATGAGGATGTCTATGTCTTTGTTGCGTTTCACTCATGAGTCTCTTTTTCCTTACCAGTCAATAGATATAACCATAAAGCATATAAACTTGAGCATCCTTGCTCAATGATTAATATTAATTTACATGACTTTGTAGCTTTGTAGAACAGTTTTTTAAAACGATCAAGTCTTAACTTTGATATTATAAAAACATTTTTATGGTTAAATACGACATACTGTTTGTAAAGTGCTTAGGAGCATTGGTCTATGGATAACACTAACCTTGAAAATTCAGGTGAAGAAGCCGAGGTGAAAACCAAATTAAAATCAAAGAGTTCTAAAAAATCTGCTTTGGATTTCAAAAAATATACACAACAAATTTGGCTGGCAGGTTTAGGTGCATTTTCACGAGCTGAAGAAGAAGGAAATAAATTATTTGACTCGCTTGTAAAAGTTGGTGAAGAGCTTGAGTCAAAAACTGTTGATTTCGCAGATAACACCGTTGGGAAAGTCACTGAGAAGGCGAAAGAGTCTGTGACTGACACTAAAGACAAAGTAGAAAAAATTTTAGACACAGGTGTAAATCACTCTTTAAATCGAATCGGTTTGGTTACTCCTAAAGATCTACAGCATATTGAACAGCTTTTGGTGCAGCTTCATATCAAAGTTGATGCTTTAATTGAAGAAAATAACCAACTAAAGGCCAAATTGAATAAAAAGTAAAAAAACTCCTGACGCTCGTCCGTTTATGTCGTATTTCAGTATTTATTTTGGTTAAAACGCCTTTCTAGTATTGCGTTCTCCCCTAAAGCATTGCTATAAAGGCGGCATGGCCTTTTAAACTATAGCCTTGGATCTTAACAAACGATATTAAGAGGATATTTTTTATCATGAATAAATCAGAATTAATTGATGCGATTGCTGAAAAAGGGGGAGTATCTAAGTCGGATGCTGGTAAGGCACTTGACGCAACAATTGCATCGATCACTGAAGCACTAAAAAAGGGTGATACGGTTACTTTAGTCGGTTTTGGTACTTTTAGTGTCAAAGAGCGTGCTGCTCGTACTGGTCGTAATCCTAAAACTGGTGAAGAGCTACAAATTAAAGCTAGCAAAGTACCAAGTTTTAAACCAGGTAAAGGTTTGAAAGATTCAGTTGCGTAATCTTTTTAAATCAATAAACGCACCATCTCGGGTGCGTTTTTTATTTATCGAATGAAAAAGTTGATTTGAGCTTTATTCTGCATTCATTCGCTTTTATTTTTCAGTTAAAATTGCCCCGAAATAAAATATTGGAATTCTCATGGAATCTTTTCGTACACTCATTAAGGGTTGGCTTGGCAAAGTCCTTCTAGTTTTGTTTTTGACCCCTTTAGCGCTTGTAGGTATTGAAGGATATTTTAGTGGAGGCAATAAAGCAGATGTTGCAAAATCTGTAAATGGCCAAGATATTTCTAATAAAGAATTAGAAACAGCAACTAAAAATTATAAAGATCAATATTTATCCTTAGTAAAGGGTGATGAGTCTCTTTTGAACCTCTCTCTTATTCAAGAAAAAGCATTAGATGCACTGATTGCTCGTAGCTTGTTACAACAACAAGCAGAAAAACTAGGGATTTCCCTAAGTGATACGCAACTTGAGCAAATGTTGGCTCAACAACCAAGCTTTCAAGAAAACGGACAATTTTCACAAAAGCTCTATGAAAATTATCTACGCTCTGTTGGTATGACCAATCAAGGCTTGGTTGCTAGTCTACGTCAAGACCATGCTTTAAAAATGATTTCATCGACATTGATGGATTATGCTTTGGTAAGCAAATCTGATTTACAGCAACTTGCTAATTTACAAACAGAACAACGTACTTTGCATTTAGCTAGCATTAAGTTAGATGATTACAAAAAGGGTATTACTGTTTCTAATCAAGAAATTGCAGATTATTACAACAAGCATAAAAACCAATTTAAACAGGTTGCTAATGTTGATGTGGATTATGTGGTTTTAACACCAGCATTATTGCCACAAGCAAATGTAGCTCCTTCTGAAGCTGAGTTACAGCAGGCATATAAAGCATTCGTTGATAAACAACAGAAAGATGTGAAGCGAGAAGTTAAACATATTCTGATTACAACGGATTCAAGAGATGCAGCGACAGCTCAGAAATTGGCAAATGATGTATACGCTAAAATTCAGTCAGGCATGTCATTTGCTGATGCTGCAGCGCAATTTTCAGAAGACCCTTCTTCTAAAACACAAGGTGGTTTAGTTGAAGCTTATGCTCCTGGTGTGTTTTCAGCAGACTTTGATAACGCTGTTAATTCTTTGAAGAATGGTCAGATTTCTAAACCAGTTAAGACACAGTACGGTTATCATATTATCGCTGCAAACGCTCCTGCAATTGATATCCCATCGTATGAAGCTGAAAAACCGCGCTTAATTGCTGAAGTGCAGAAAACAAAACAAGCCAATTTATTTAGCGATACAGTGAATAGTCTAAATGAAATGGTTGTGGGGAATGATTCATTAGATGCCGTGGCTCAAGAAGTTAAAGGCGTTCGTGTTGAATCTGCTAAAGGTGTTACTTTAACAACGCAAAATCCTTATTTAAGCGATTTAAATGTAAAAGCAAAATTGTTTAATGATGATGTAAAAAATGGTGATCGCAATGCATCATCAAGTATTCAATTAGCAAATGGTGATACGATCTGGATCAAGGTGCGTGATTATCGTGCTGCTGGAGTCAAGACACTTGCTCAAGCAACTGCTGAAGTCAAAGCTAAGGTGATTGAGGAAAAAGCATATAAGGCTGCCCAAGCGAAAATCTCATCAACTTTAGCTGAATTTAAGACTCAACCTGCTGCACAAGTTGTTGCAAAGTCAAAAATTATTTTTGAGGATGCAGGTACTTTTGCTCGTTCACAAGGTTTAAAGCGTGCTATCGAACGTGCAGCGTTTAGTATCCCTGCGCCAACTAAAGAAGGTATGTGGTCAGTTACAACGACTCAACTACCTAATGAGTTGGTAATTGTGGCGGTCTCTACGGTGAATACAAATGCCGCAAGTGCTTTACAACCAGAACAGTTGAATGAGTTAACCAAGTTATATCAGCAGTTCCGTGGTCAGCAGATTTTAGAGGACTATACTGAGTATCTAAAATCACAAGCAAAGATTAAATAAGACTTAAGCAAAAAACCAGTTCAAATGAACTGGTTTTTTTATAGGTAAAAGTTTTAAATTACTTCTTCTGAATAAATTTTGCTTCTTCTGTTTGTGGGTATTGGCTTATCAGCTTGTTTTTATACTGATTGGCTAGAGCTGTATTTTTGTCCACTTCTTTAGCAATGCTATACAGTTGGTAAATCGCTCTTGGTGCTTTAGCAGAGTTTGGATAACGTGTAGCCACGATATTGTAATTCTGTTTTGCAGCTTTATAGTCAACAGGCTCTACAGCTAGATAAAATTCAGCTAACCAAAAATATGCATTTCCAACATAAATACCATTCGGATGATTTTTAATAAAGTTTTGCATCGGTTGGATCGCTTTTTTTGCTCCACCTTGTTTGTAAGCATCTAAAGCAACGGTATATGCAGCTTTTTCTAATTCGATTTGAGCGTTTGTTGTATTCGTGGTTGCAGTATTTTGTGTTGCCTGTACCACAGGTGTAGATGTTGAATTAGTGGTGTTTTTAGGGGAGTCTGGTTGTATTGTATTGGCTGGAGAAGGAGGTTCTGATTTTGGTGCTGCTGCAGCTTCTGCTGTTGACTCTGTTGTAGCTTCCGTTGTTTCTTCAGGTGGATCAATTTTTTGTGATAAAAGTTCTAAGCGTTGATCTAAGTCTGTATATCGATTAGCTAATTCTTTCTTTAATAGTTCAATAGAGTTTTCATGCTCTTCCAATTGACCACGTAATCTACGAACTTCTTCTTCGAGCTTCTGATTTTTCTGAATCAAATCCCAGTTTAGATTTGTGCTTACGGGTGCTGAAGTTGTGTTGTCATTAAATTGTTGGCTTAACGCACGAGATTCAATAGGAATATTTGCATACAAATGTGTACTGCTAAGTAGTGCAATAAAAATTGCAGAATGCTTTTTTAGCATGAAAATTCATCCATAAAGTTGAAAATAAAGCTGTGGGGTGAATAAGCTTTGTTTTTTACTTGAGACACACCAAACAAACATTTTTAGATTTAGCCATTAAAACAGCAACACATTTAAATGCAATACGTGTTTACAATCTTCAAGCACTTTTGGAGAAAATACGTTTTGTTTTGTATAAACATTAAACAAATTATAATGTTCTCAACGAGCCAAAAAACATAGTTGGTGTTGATTTAAGCAGTTGAATCAAAAACTGAATTAAAAATGGAGACAAGCCTTGCAACTCCAATAAAAATCTCTATACTTTGTCAGGCAATGGTAGCCCTGCTGGTAGCTTCGCAATTGTACTCTATGAACCCCGCCAGGACCGGAAGGTAGCAACGGTAGTAGATCTATGATGTGCCGGAGTCTTGCTGGTAGGGTTGCCACCAATTATTCTTCATCGCTCGTTCGAGCAATCGCTTTCATAATTACACTCATATCAAACCCTCTATACTGCAAAAATCGAATTTGTTTTGCCTTGATCTTTTGATCTTTTGAAACCTCAGTACCAAATTTTTTGACCTTTAGTTGATATGCTTGTTCTAACCAATCAACTTCTTTTAACTCTTCTGTAATAAGCTCTTCATCTAATTGTTTTGCTTTCAAAGCTTGTTTTATGCGTTGTAGACCTTTCCCTTTGCGTATTTGACTTGCTAAGGTTTGCTCAGCAACACGTTGATCGCTTTGATAGTTATTTACTGCTAGCTCTTCGACGAGTTTTGCAACTTCATCAGGATTAATCGCATATAGATTTAGTTTTGCTATAAGTTCAGCTTGCGAATAATCGCGACGAGTCAGGAGTGCAAATGCATAAGAACGAAGTCTTTGACCTGTGAGTGTTTTAGGTTTCTCTGTTTTCTCATAATTAAACAAGTTTTATATCCTCATGAAAGAAAAACGCCCCGAAGGGCGTTTCAGTTTAACTTTCTAAAAAATCTGGTTCTTCTACATCTTCTGTAGGGGCTGCTTCAGGATTGTTTTTAGTGAGTAATTGCTCGCGAACAACCTTCTCAATTTCAGCAGCGATTTTCGAATTCTCTTCAAAATAACGAATTACGTTGTTTTTACCTTGTCCGATTTTGTTGCCTTGGTATGAGTACCATGCACCCGCTTTTTGAACAATATCTTGTTGTACGGCGAGGTCAACTAATTCACCTAGTTGATTAGTTCCTTTACCGTACATGATTTGGAATACTGCTTCGCGGAAAGGAGGTGCCATTTTGTTTTTTACAACTTTGACTTTAGTTTCAGAACCAACGATTTCATCGCCTTCTTTAACTTGTCCAATACGACGGATATCTAAGCGCACTGACGCATAGAATTTAAGTGCATTACCACCTGTGGTTGTTTCTGGACTACCAAACATCACACCAATTTTCATACGAATTTGGTTGATGAAGATCACCATACAGTTAGAGCGTTTTGCGTTACCAGTGATTTTACGTAATGCTTGGCTCATCAAACGAGCTTGTAAGCCCATATGAGAGTCACCCATTTCGCCTTCAATTTCAGCTTTTGGTGTTAATGCTGCAACTGAGTCGACAACGATTAAATCAATTGCACCTGAACGAACGAGCATATCTGCGATTTCAAGCGCTTGTTCACCATTGTCGGGTTGAGAGACTAGTAGGTTGTCAATATCAACGCCTAATTTGCGTGCATATTGTGGGTCAAGCGCATGTTCAGCATCGATGAATGCACAAGTACCACCATTTTTTTGACATTGAGCAATTGCTTGCAATGTCATTGTTGTTTTACCAGATGATTCAGGACCATAAATCTCAATAATACGACCTTTCGGTAATCCACCAATACCTAAAGCGATATCTAGTGTTAATGACCCTGTAGATACAGCTTCAACTGCTTGTACAGTATTGTCACCTAAGCGCATCACAGTGTTTTTGCCAAATTGTTTTTCAATCTGGCTTAACGCAGCTTGTAACGCTTTACTTTTATTATCATCCATCTCAAAACCTCAAAACTTTATATTCTTAACGACTAACCCAAGTGGATGTATTGAATCTCAACTTGTTGGGACTTGAGTATAGTGGCAGATTCTAGTTGTTTATTCTACATCTGACCTGCGTCAATACGACACAAGATGACGCACCTTAAATTAGAAAAAATTACTCATCATGATAAGACCATGATTGAACATTTTCTTGTTTAAAACGATTGATATCACGACGATCTTTTTTGCTTGGTCGATGATCAGGTCGGGCTAGATTATGCAATTTTCGTTGCGATGCATGCAACTCTCTACGCTCAATACTTTCAGTTGTTTCTTCATAGAGTAACTGAGCCATAGGAGCACCGCCACGTATAGACGATAGGGCTTTGACGATGACAGTTTTCTTGTCAAATCCTTGTTGAATGGTCAGTTCCATTCCAACCCGAACATCTTTGGATACTTTGACGCGTTCATTATTGTGATGAACTTTACCACCTTCAATGGCTGCTTTTGCGATGGAGCGTGTTTTGAAGAAACGAGCAGCCCAAAGCCATTTATCAATTCGCATGGCTTCCATGCTTTCTGGTTCATGCTGTTTTGGCATCTGTTACCTGTAAATGGGTTTCTAGACAATCAAATAAATCAGTGAGTTCATCAAGTGCGGGGTAAGGAAGTTCATTGGAATTCCTTGCAGCTTTGCTACTTGATGGTTGTACTATGCTAAATAGTTTTGAAATTCCAAAACTTTCTGCGCCTTTCAATACGGCAACTGTATCATCAATAAAAATTGCTTTCGTTGGATCAAATGGATGCAGTTGCTGAAGTTCACGCCAAAAAGAAACATCTTCTTTTGCGTATCCTAATTCTTCACTACTAATCATAAGTTCAAAGTAAGGGCTCAGTGCAACATTTTCAAGTTTTAGCTGTAATCCTGCTTTATCCGCGTTAGTAAGTAACCAACAACGATAGCCCTTTTGTTTGAGTTGTTCTAATAATTCAAAGCAACCGGAACGCGCTTTGATTTTATTTCGATGCTCGTATTGGAGTTGCAAAACATCGACTCCAACTTTTGTAGTCCAGTAAGCAGAAGAATACCAAGATAGTGTATGCTTATGTTGTTGGTAAAATTGAAATAGTGTCTGTTTACTCTGTTCTAGAGTGCATTGATGTACTTGAGCATGGCGTTCAGGTAGACACTCATTCCAAATAAAATCATCAAAGGCTAAATCGAGTAATGTGCCATCCATGTCGAACATGGCAATAGGCTTTTGCTGTAAATCTGAATATGACATAAGGTTGGTCTATGTTTATAAAAACGCTCGCTCCACAAGATGACTTGATTATGCAACTTGTTCCAATTATGGCGCAGGCTAGTCAAATATTGTTGGAAGAATACCAAAGTTATTGTGCTGGTTGCGAGTTTAATATTCAGGAAAAAAGTGATGATTCTCCTGTGACTCAAGCTGATCTAAAGGTAAATCATTTTCTACTCAAGCATTTGGCAACGATAACACCGCAATTACCTGTCTTATCTGAAGAGAGTGATTATTCTGAGCGTAAGTCATGGAAAAAATGTTGGATGCTTGATCCACTAGATGGAACGAAAGAGTTTATACATGAGCGTGATGAATTTACGACTAATTTAAGTTTGATCGAAGACCATCAGACAACTTTTGCGATTATTGCAGTGCCTTGTGAACAGGTCATGTATATCGGTTATCGCAATCAACTTCCTTATAAATACAGTTTTAGCCGTAATGAATGGTTTCAATACAAAATAGAAGAACATGACTTAAATACGCCTCTCCAAATTGGATTAAGTCACAACAGTAAAAATCCTAAATATCAAAATTTTATTCAACCATTACTCAAGCATCGTGCTGTTGAGCGACGTGAAGCTGGTAGTGCTTATAAGTTTTGTATGATGCTTGAAGGTGATATAGATATTTATCCACGGTTTCATCCAACATCGGAATGGGATACGAGTTCAGGTCAATCATTATTAGAAAGTATTGGCGGTGGTCTACTGACTCTAGAAGCTAAGCCATTTTTGTATAATCAGCGAGAAACTGTTCTTAATGGTGGCTTTATCGCATTTAAAGATCAGTACTGCAAAAAAATTGCATATGAAGCATTAAAGCATTCTGGGATTTTAGATTGAGAGTTATATTACCCATGTTATAGTGAGTTAAATTTTTATATTACATAAATATTATGGCGCTACATTTATTGCCTAAAAGTATGTTTGAAGCTGTGGATTTATTGCCAGACACTTCAATTCCAGTCACCTTATTTACACGTCATTCATTGCGAGAACTTGTCAATGGGCAGGGATTTGCTGGTTATGATTTGCAGTTGACTGAGCAAGGGCGAGAGCTTGCATATGCTTGGGGGCAATATCTCATACAAAATACAGATCGAGCCATACATCACTGTATTTCTAGTCCTATCCAACGATGTGTTGATACTGCAGCCTTAATGATTGAAGGTGCTGATCAGTTACGTAAGGGTGAAAACACTCATACGATAGAGATTGTTGAACAGCGATTATTGGTTGAGCCAGGTAGTTTTGTATTAGACATTCAACAAGCTGCACCATATTTTCGTAAACAAGGTGCATTGGGGTTTATCAACAGTTTTGTGAATAATGCTTTGCCTGGCATGAAACACCCTATTACAGGTGTATTTGATGTACTTGAGTTGCTTTATCACACACATCCAACACATCAAAATGGTTTAAGTATTGCTGTTAGTCATGACACTATTTTGGCTGCAATTGTAGCTGTCATTTCAGGTCAAACAGAAATTCAACAATCAGACTGGCCAGATATGATGGAGGGATTATTTGTTTGGTTTGAGGGTGAGGATTTTGCAAATAGCAAGTTAAAATGGATTTGGCGTGGTCAAAAACAAGAATTATTAATTAAAGATTTTAAAGAAAAATAACTAACCCTTAGAGCTGACCAGATCACGATAACTAAATCTTTTAGATATTTTAAGATATTCTAAATTCATATTTTTTATCTTTTAGTAAAGATGATATTATTTTTAAATGCATGATTTTATTAATATTAACTAATAATCATAAACTTATCTTTATTGATAATTTATTACGGTTTATTGGGGGAAATGTGATGTATTTAAAACTTAAATATTTGTCATTATCTGTTCTTGCAGCAATGTTAAGTGCTTGTGGCGGCGAGTGCTTGTGGCGGCGGAAGTGGTGGTATTTCATCAACAGAAAGTAATATGGGGTCAGGAAGTGCGGGTGATTCTCATCCATCTTTTTCTGAAAAATACCCTGAGCCAACAAAAGATGTTATCGATGATACGGTTCTTGGTTTTTATGATTACGATAAATTAGGTTTAGTTCGTACTTTGAGGAATGATTTGAATGGAAGCTTTTTCAGCTATGATTCAATTTGCTCAAAGTCATGTGGTTAATCCAAAAAATAATGAAAAAGATTACATGCCTCGTTTAACCTCTGAGAAAGAGGCTCTTTTATTGGTGACATCATTAATCGAGATGGGGAATATTTAATCTTTAAAAGCTGAAATTTATCAGGGCAATCAATTGCTGAGAACGGTAGATTTAGATGATCCGTCTCGTTTGGCTGCATCTGATCAATCAAATAATGATGGACGACCACAGGTGAACTATTCAAAACGTGCTTGGAGCACTGCTTTGAATTGGAATGAAGTTAAAGCTGGTTTGCATATTCGAATTATTGATCCCTTAACTAATCGTAGTGGTGACTTAGCAGAGATAGATATTGATTTTGCCGCTCCAGGTGAGTTAGTTGTGCAAAATATTCGTTTGGGATTACTTACCGATCCACCTCAGTCTAACGGTCACTATATGCTGTTAGAATCAGCAAAAGCAGGAACAGATTATTTTCAGACTATTCCAGCTGCTCGAATGATTGTCACCAAATATGACGATTTAAAACTCGATAAAGTCATGGTTGCTAGTGGGGTAATTTATGATGCTGCCAGTGTAACGACTGGTGATGTCTATAGTGGTGATATGCGAGAAAACACGGCAAAGTCAACCTTTGGGGTAGGTATTAATCTAGCAAATTGGGGAATTACCAGTGCCTCTATGGCGAGTCAAGAACAGCCTCAACTGACACAAAGTGTAGTTACACATCATGCTCGCGGTAAATACAGTAATGGTGATGTCACGCATGGTTTGAGTGGTGGTAATGGAATGCTAACACTGATTGACTCTGTAGGTAATGAGTTTAGTCATGAGATTGGACATCACTATGGTTTGGGGCATTATCCTGGTTCCGTGGATAATAATATGTTTTGGGCTGCACATCATGCAGATAGTGGCTGGGGATATATCGCCTTTAGAAATAAAATGCGTGGTAATCTCAATTGGACATCGACAAATCTTGGAGATGGTAGTAATGGCGTTCCAAACTTTTTAAATAAGTATGCTTATGGTTGGGATGCGATGTCTGGCGGTTCGACTGCGAGTTCGATTTCGAAATATACACATTACACAGGCTATAGCACGTATCTCAAGATTCAACCTGCTTTTGATCGTTATGTGTGGGATAAAAACTCACCAACTGGTTATAAAAAGTGGAATGCTACAACACGAGCTATGGAAGTTGCACAGCCCAAAGTGCCGAACTCTGGAAATGTTTGGTACAACACAGTTGATGGGAATTACTTAAAGCCAAGATTATTCGGTGTTCCTGTTTATACGATTCTGGGTGGATATGATCCTGTGAATCAAGTGGGTTTAATTTATCCAGCAGCAAGAGGGAATTGGGGTAATGTGTTTAACTTGCCTCAAATCAATCCAAATGATTCTACGGCAAGTTGTTGGTTAAATATTCGATTTGCTTCAAATGAGCAAAATATTGCTCTAGCACCTCAACGTATGAATACGAATAGTAATGCCAATAAGTTCCATATCAATGTGGCTCAAAGTGAATCACCACAGCAAGTAAATTTGTATTGTAGAAAAGCCAATCAAAAAGCGGTTTTACTTTCAACAATAATGATTCCAGCAAACAATGTACAAATTTCACCTTATGCAGAAATTGGTAAAAATGTTGGGTATTCAGCATTAAAACAAATTGAACTTCCAGTACTTGAGCAAGCTCTTTTGGAAAATGCTACAAGACCCGTGGTGAATTTGTCAGCTGATAATAAATTGTTGTTCGATTCATATCAAAAATTCAAAGATCAGCTTTCGATTGCAGCGCAGAACGAAATGAATCGTTATACCCAACAGCAAAACACGCTGTATCGTTTGAATCGCTGGATGAATGTATATCGCTCTGATTTAGTGAATCTAAATTCTGATGCAGTTAACGCTTTTCATGCTTTTCTAGATAAGCTAGAACTGAAAAGTGATTTTATTTTAGGCTCTGCGATGAGTTTAATGAATCGAACAAATTGTTTAAAAGCTGAAAAACTTGAAAATGGTCAATTCAATGCATTTATTAGTGGTGCTTCTGGTTGTATAGGCGATGACTCAGAAAAATGGGTTTACGATGCATTAGGAAAAATTCACAGCAAAAAATATATAGATCAATGCTTAGCAACTACTTCGGGTAATGTAATTAATTTACAGCCTTGCAGTAACAACCAAGCTAATCAAGTTTGGACTACTGATATGAGTGCTCAAGCGATTAAGCAGGCTAATCAATGCTTCGATTTGGAAGGTGGCTATCTGACGAATAATCGCGCACGTTTAATTCGTTATCGTTGTACAGGAGGAGCTAACCAGAAATGGACGATTCCAACTGCTAATAATAGTTTGATTCTTTCAGGTCTAACGGCTAAGAATTTAGCATTAACGACAAAAGTATTTGGATTAAACGAATAGCTTATACAAAAGAAAGGGGTGGTAGATCTGCCTCTTTCTGTTTTGATAAAATTTGAAAATCAAGAGACAATAAAAAAAGCCCGAAAATCGGGCTTTTTTATGTGCAACAAATTAGTTAGCTAATGCTTTAATTTGAGCGTTTAAGCGGCTCTTGTGACGAGCAGCTTTATTTTTGTGGATGATGCCTTTGTCAGCCATACGGTCGATTACAGGTACAGCTGTTTTGTAAGCTTCAGAAGCTACAGCATAATCACCAGCAGCGATCGCATTTACAGTACGTTTGATGTAAGTACGAACCATAGAACGCAAGCTTGCGTTGTGTTTACGTGCTTTAACGTTTTGACGAGCACGTTTTTTAGCTTGAGCAGAGTTTGCCACTCGTGCACTCCTTGAAAATAAGTTGGTCTGGGCGGGCTGAAGTTAAAACCAATAAAATATTAGCAACATTCACCAGCCCGTAAACAAGTGCCATATTTTGAGGAAACTAAGCCCCGAAGTCAAGCCTTGTGATACTTTTAAGTACATTTAACAGGTGATTATCTTGCAAGAAAACGTTACATTAGTCCAAGTGATAACTTGAGCGAAATAAAAATGAAAATAGGTGCGAAGAAGGCAATTATTATTGGTGCGACAGGTTTAGTCGGTTTGGCTTTGATTGAACAATTACAATCGTCTGATGACTTTGAATCAATCACGGTGGTTGTTCGTAAAAAAACTGATAAATTAGATGCTTATACTAAAGTGACGCAGTTCGTTCTTGAAGATTTTTTATTACTTAATGACGAAGATGTAAATGGTTTTACCCATGCTTTTAGCTGTTTGGGGAGTACGATCAAACAGGCTGGTTCTAAAGATAAATTTTATGCAATTGATTATGAAATTAATGCGCATTTTGCAGATTTAATTCAAGATAAAAACATTCATCTGTTAATTGTTAGTGCGCTTGGAGCGAATGCTAATTCGCCGATTTTTTACAATAAGGTAAAAGGTCAGTTAGAAGATTATTTAAAAAAATTGTCAATTTATAAGTTATCGATCTTTCAGCCTTCTTTGTTGATTGGAAAACGCAGCGAAGTTCGTTTATTGGAAGATACAGCGCAAACACTGTTTAAGCTTGTAGAAAAAACGTGGACTAAGCCGTTTAAATATAAGCCTATCAGTGCAGAACAATTGGCGCATACTATGGTGATTGCGGCTCAAACACAAACAGCAGCATTTAAACTATATGATAATTTAGCGATTCAGCAGACCCAATAAAGGAGAACTTTTGTGACAACAGTACCTTTCGTTACCTGTGACTTATTAGATGATAATCCAGATAAAGAGTTGCAAGTTGTAACACCTTGCATGGATGGTAAATTTTTTAAGAGCTACGGCGCACGTAAGACGTTTGGCGGTCAGATCGTTACCGTTAAATGTTATGAAGATAACTCTCGTGTTAAAGAACTTTTAGCGACCGATGGTACGGGTAAAGTCTTGGTTGTTGATGGGGGTGCATCAATGCGTTGTGCTTTGATGGGGGACTTAATTGCTGATTCGGCTGTAAAAAACCATTGGAATGGGGTGGTAATTTACGGTTGTGTACGTGATGTCGATGCAATTGCGGAATTAGACCTGGGTGTGCATGCATTGGCTGCAATACCGCAAAAAAGTAATCGTAAGGGCATAGGTGAAGTAGACATCACATTGTATTTTGGTGGTGTGACCATTAATTCTGGAGATTATATCTATGCAGATAATAACGGAATTGTGATTGCCAAAGAAAAACTAGTCGACTGCTAAAAGGATAACAGTATGCTTAAAATGGTAAGCCATCAGTTTAAAGTTTTACAATCAGTAGCTGCAACACTTATCGAAGGTGGGCGTGGTGTGTCAGGAACACCATTTCCGAATCAGCCTGAAAAACCAATCAAGCTATATGAATTTGAAGGTTCACCATTTTGCCGACGTGTTCGTGAAGTTATTACGCTTCTGAATTTGGATGTTGAAATCTATCCATGTCCGAAAGGTGGTGAAAAATACCGTCAAATCGTAAAGCAAAAAGGTGGTAAAAAGCAGTTTCCATTTTTAATTGATGAAAATACAGGTGATCAGTTATACGAATCACAAGACATTATTCATCATTTATTTAAGCATTATGGAAAAACGGGACAAACTCCAAAAAAATATAGTCATTATCCTAAATTGCCGTATGTATCGACTTTGGCTACTGTTGCAAATGCAGCTCGTGGTGTTTGGATTAATAAGAAAATTATTAATCGCCCAGCGCCAACGCAGCTTTTAGAGCTATGGAGTTTTGAGGCTAGTCCGTATACGCGTTTAGTCCGTGAAGTATTATGTGAATTAGAATTACCTTATGTGTTGCACAATGTGCCGAAAGAGCGTTGGCAAGATATGGGTCCTGCGATTTTACGTTTAAAACCAGGAAAATATATTCCACTACCAAATGGTAAGCGTGAAAAGACTGTTGAAATCATGGGGCGTGATATTCAGGTTCCATATTTGGTTGATCCGAACACGGGTGTGAAAATGTTTGAGTCAGCTAAAATTGTTGAGTATCTAAAGAAACAGTACGGACAATAAATATTGAAAAAGCACCTTCAAGAAGGTGCTTTTTTTATCATTTGGTTGTTGCACTCATGATTGTTTTGCAGCTTAAATACTTTAGTTAATATTGTGATGTGATCAACTAATGTTTAGTCAGTTATCTAGTTTATTCAAAAGCTCAAAAGAGACACCAGAACAATTGTTTTTGAAAGAGCATGCTTTAGCCTTTGATAAGGAGCATGGTGCTATATTGAAGAGTATAAAACTGAATGAATTGGGTTTTCGTCTGGAGTATTTTTCAAATCGAAAATTAGATCACTTTGATGATTTGGCAAAGTTGTTTGAAATCAGTCCACAGATAAATGAAAAAATTGATTTAGAAATTCATTCGCAACGTTTTGTAGAACGTTTGGGGAATACAGAAGAAAATCTCAAAGAGTTCAAAGAAATGATCAAAATTTTGAATGATTATTATGTGAAATTTCAAAGATCAAGATAAGCCAATATGTCCTTATGAATAGTAGTATAAAAAAAAGCTGAATCAGATGATTCAGCTTTTTTGTGGGTAATCTAGCAATTATTTTTCAATAATAGCAGTTACACCTTGACCACCAGCAGCACAGATCGAAACTAAGATACGACCTGAACCTTTTTGGTTTAAGATTTTCGCAGCAGTCGCGATGATACGACCACCAGTAGCAGCGAATGGGTGACCAGCAGCTAAAGAAGAACCTTTAACGTTTAACTTGCTACGATCAATTGAACCTAAAGGTGCATCTAAACCTAAACGCTCTTTACAGAATTTCTCATCTTCCCAGGCTTTCAAAGTAGAAAGAACTTGTGATGCAAATGCTTCATGGATTTCATAGTAGTCGAAATCTTGAAGTTTAAGACCAGCACGCTCAAGCATACGTGGAACTGCATAAGCAGGCGCCATCAATAAGCCTTCTTTCTTACCAACGAAATCAACTGCAGCTGTTTCAGAGAAAGTTAAGTAAGCTAGAACTTCGTGACCATTTGCTTTAGCCCATTCTTCAGAAGCTAAAAGTACACATGAAGCACCATCAGTAAGTGGAGTAGAGTTACCCGCTGTCATCGTTGCAGCTTCGCCCTTACCAAATACTGGTTTTAATTTTGCTAATTTCTCAGCAGTAGAGTCAGCACGTAAGTTGTTGTCACGGCTTAAACCTAAGAATGGAGTAATTAAGTCATCGAAGAAACCTTCTTCGTATGCTTTTGCCATTTTTTGGTGAGAAGCTGCAGCTAAAGCATCTTGATCTTCACGAGCAATACCCCACTCAAGAGCAGTAATTGCTTGGTGATCACCCATAGATAAACCAGTACGTGGTTCACCATTTTTAGGCGCATCCATAAGATCTTTAACGTTGATTTTAGATAAAGCTTTTAAACGATCTTTACCAGTTTTAGCAATGTTAAGTTCAAGCAATGCTTTACGTAAACCATCACCGAAAGCGATTGGAGCGTCAGATGTTGTATCAACACCACCAGCGATACCTACTTCGATTTGACCTAAAGCAATTTTGTTTGCTACTTGGAATGCTGCTTGCAAACCAGTACCACAAGCTTGTTGAAGATCACAAGCTGGAGTTTCAGGAGCAAGTTGAGTATTTAACACACACTCACGTGTCATGTTGAAGTCACGGCTGTGCTTTAATACTGCACCTGCAACAACTTCACCTAAGCGTTGGCCTTGTAGGTTGAAACGCTCAACCAAACCGTTTAACGCAGCTGTAAACATATCGATGTTTGAAGCTGTGAAATATGCGCCGTTAGAGCGAGCGAAAGGAATACGGTTACCGCCGATAATGGCTACACGACGAACGGTGTTTTGGCTCATGGTTTTATCCTGTTGAACAGAAGGTTTGGTTGTTTTAGCTGAAGCTGCTTTAGTAGATGTAGAAGAAGCAGTGCTTTTAGAACTACGACTGGTAGAACGAGTACGAGTCGTTTTAGTTGTCGTATTAGCTGCTTTAGGAGTTGTGTTAGCAGCTTTACGTGTAGTAGAAGTTGCTTTTGATGTATTTGACACATTCTCTTGAGCAGAATTTTCGACTGCTGGATTTTCTTGAGTTGTTTTGCTCATAAGGCTTTTCCAAGCATAATTGCGATATTCTCACTATAACATTAGCATATTTCAAATACTGCTGTATTGACTAGAATGACGCTTTAGACCACATTCAGGTCAAGACATCATAACATGAACTCAAGTATGATTTGCTACGAGTCAATCAGACATTGATTTTGTGTTCTAAGGTCAACACGTCATAAATGTTTGAAAAAAATTCATTTGTATGAGAGATAATAATCATGACTGATCAATACCAAGCATTTACACAATCTCCTTTGGGTAAATTTGTTGTAAAAAATTTAGGTTTGCCATCGCCAGCTGCTCTAGACCGTTTTGAAAGTGCGCAACCAGTTGTAAATGGTGCAGTATTGCTTGGCGCAGCACCTTCAAGCACGATTTCTGCTTCTATTGCTCAAATTCTTAGCAATATCCATGCAGACAGCTATGTAGGTAATAATGTTGAATTACAACAAACAGCTGCAAAAGTTGGTTTAAATCTTCGCCCTTTAAATGCAGATGATAAAGAGTCTAAATTTAAAGCAGTTGTATTCGATGCTTCTGGTATCCAAAATTCAGAACAATTAAAAGAGTTGTACAACTTCTTTAATCCAATCGCTCGTCAAATCTCAAATTCTGGCCGTGTGATTGTAATTGGTACAACGCCTGAAACAGCTAAGACTGTAAAACAAGCAATTGCGCAACGTGCACTTGAAGGTTTTATCAAGTCTGTTGGTAAAGAATTCAAAAAAGGTATCACTGCTCAAGTGGTTTATGTTGATCAAGGCGCTGAAGCAAATCTTGAATCAACTTTACGTTTCTTAATTTCTCCTCGTTCAGCATACGTTTCTGGTCAAGTGATTCGTGTATCTAAAGCAGATAATGTTGACCTAGATTGGGCTAAACCTTTAGCGGGTAAAACTGCTTTAGTTACTGGTGCAAGCCGTGGTATCGGTGAAGCGATTGCAAATGTATTGGCACGTGACGGCGCGCATGTAATTTGTTTAGATGTTCCACAACAACAAGCTGACTTAGAGCGTGTTGCTGGTTCTATTGGTGGTTCAGTATTAGCAATCGATATTACTGCTGCTGATGCAGGTGAAAAAATCAAAACTGCTGCTGCGAAGCAGGGCGGTTTGGACGTGATTGTTCACAATGCTGGTATTACACGTGACAAAACTTTGGCGAATATGAAGCCTGAGCTTTGGGATTTAGTGATTAACATTAACTTATCTGCTATCGAGCGTGTTAATGATTACTTACTATCTAATGATGGTTTAAATGCAAATGGTCGTATCGTTTGTGTATCATCTATCAGTGGTATCGCTGGTAACCTAGGTCAAACGAACTATGCTGTTTCTAAAGCAGGTGTAATTGGCTTGGTTAAATTTACTGCACCAACTTTGAAGAACGGTATTACGATCAATGCTGTAGCACCAGGCTTCATTGAAACTCAAATGACAGCTGCGATTCCATTTGCGATTCGTGAAGCGGGTCGTCGTATGAACTCAATGAACCAAGGTGGTCAACCAGTCGATGTAGCTGAAGCGATTGCATGGTTTGCTTCAACGGGTTCAACAGGCGTAACGGGTAATGTTGTGCGTGTATGTGGTCAAAGCTTACTAGGTGCTTAAGCATTAGGGTTTTGAAGAGGGGTGCGATAGCATCCCTTTTTTATAGAAAAATATCAAAAGGTCAACTATGAATACTCGTCATTTTAGTGAATTACCAAAGCCTTACTTAGCTTATCCAAAAGTTATTCAAGGTCTTATCTTTAAAAAGCCAAAAGGCGAAAAAGTATTACCACAAGTTGAATACGTGGTTGATACTCTTAAAATTGATACGAAACATTTAGAAAGTTATAACGAAATTTGTGGTTTCAAAAATGATGGTTTCGTGCCAGCAATTTACTTAGCTGTGTTATCTCAAAGCTTACAAATGCATATGATGACCAGTGAAGCATTTCCATTTGCAATTTTGGGTTTGGTTCATATCCGTAACCAAATTAAACAAACTCGTAAAATCGGTGTGAATGAGCAAATTACGCTTTCTTGCAAATTTGGTGAGCTTAAACCACACGATAAAGGTTTGCAGTTTGATTTTATCACGACTGCAAAAGTAGGTAGCGAAGTGGTGATGGAAAGCTTAACGACTTATTTATCTCGTCAAAAGGTTGAGAAAAAAGCTGCTGAAAAATCTAAAGAAGCTCAAGAGCCTTCATATCAACCTCAAGCTGAATGGAATATCTCTGAGAATACAGGTCGTCGTTATGCGATGATTTCTGGCGATTTTAACTTGATTCATATCCATGCTGTTACAGCAAAAGCATTTGGTTTTAAACAAGCCATTGCGCACGGGATGTGGAGTAAAGCAAAAGCTTTGGCGAACGTTCAACTTCCAGATGCTTATGAAGCTGATGTATGGTTTAAATTGCCTATGTTCTTACCATCTACAGTTGAATTTTTAACTGCTACAGATGCTAAGCAAACTGATTTCTTGATTCGTAATGTGAAATCGAAAAAACCTCATGTCGCTGGGACTGTAAAAGCAATTTAAGATGTAATTTTCATTGAGATCTATCTCTTCTGTTCGCAGGAGAGATTTTCTTAAAAATAATATTATAAGGATGTGTGCTTTGATTAAAGAATTTCTTTTTGCCAATACTGAAAACTACCATGGCACTGTTGATGAACGATTCAAAGATTTAGCGACTCAATTTAGCCGATTCCAAGATGCTCGAAGCCATGAAGGCGGAGCTGCTTTGGTTGTGTATTTCCAAGGTCAAAAAGTTGTTGATATTTTTACTGGTAAGAAATCACAAAATGAAGCTTGGCAAGCTGATACTTTAGCAATGTGTTATTCAACGGGCAAAGGGATTCTAGCGACTCTTGCACATATCTTGGTCAGTGAAGGTCTATTAGACTATGATAAGCCAATTGCAAAATATTGGCCTGAGTTTGCTCAAAACAATAA
>Ga0154420_1103_pt1 | contig 30743 bp, 28 predicted proteins | sample RifGroC1_FD_115924 | JGI IMG/M metagenome (GOLD analysis project Ga0154420, IMG submission 115924) | Acinetobacter sp. GWC1_38_13
GATCTCACACTGTTGATTGATTGGAATGCTGTTTCAGAGGGTGAGATACAATTAACAATATTACAGAAAATGATTAAATCTGATGCCGCATTTTGGATTGCTTTTATTGTTCCATTTTTATATTCAAGCCTAAGTTATATTGTCCGATCTAAATCGGAGTCCAAAGTTTCGTGATCTCTTATCTTTTGTTATTTATTTCTGCTTTTGGTGCAGCGACATTATTGCCTCTACAGTCAGAGGCAGTCTTAATGACTTTACTGGTGCAGGGGCTTTCTAATCCATTTTATTTGATCTTAGTTGCGACTGTAGGCAATGTATTAGGTTCATGTGTGAACTGGTGGTTAGGGCTGAAAATTGAACATTTTAAAGATAAAAAATGGTTTCCTGTTTCTGAACAGCGTTTAGTACAAGCACAACAGATTTATCATAAATATGGTTTCTATTCTTTATTATTAAGCTGGACACCTGTCGTTGGAGATCCGATCACTTTAATTGCAGGATTGATGAAAGAAAATTTTTGGCGCTTTTTGCTGATCGTTACGATTGCCAAAGGTGGGCGTTATTTAACTTTATATGCTTTATATCTAGGCATTTTCTGAGGGTAGGGAAAGCTTGCTCGCTTTCCCTAAGTGTTCTAATGATCCGAACCTTTGGTGATATCGACTTTAAATAAATCAGTAGTTTTAAACCAACAATAAGTCACCACAGCAAGTGTCATACATCCGCCAAAAATGGTTGCAGTTATGGTTCCCATATACTTAGCGGCTAAACCAGATTCAAAAGCGCCGAGTTCATTGCTTGAAGAAACGAACATGCCATTAACCGCAGCAACACGACCTCGCATATTCTCAGGAGGGAAAATTTGTAAGACGGTTTGACGAACAACAACAGAAACACTATCACATGCACCCGTCATTGCAAGTGCAAATAGAGATAGCCAAATGTTATTTGAGTATGCAAATAGAATAGTAAAAATACCAAAACCAGCAACAGCGAATAACATATTTCGCCAAGCATGATGCGTTGGTGGAAATTTGGTTAAAACAATCATTGTTAACAACGCACCAATTGATGGAGCAGCACGTAAATATCCCAATCCTTCTGGACCGACCTTTAAAATATCCTCAGCAAATATAGGCAGAAGTGCAATTACCCCTCCAAATAATACTGAAATAAGATCTAATGATATGGCCCATAAGACAATTTTGGTTTTCCAAATAAAACGAAAACCGTCTGTCAGACTTTGAAGAACGTTCTCCGTTTCCATTTTTGGAAAAGTTCTTTTTTGAAGTAGGGTAATCAGAATAAAACAAGTCACTAACAATCCAGTGACTGCGAACAAGCTGGTCTCTCGCCCAAGAAATGCCAGCATAAATCCACCTAACATTGGACCGATAATCACGCCACTTTGCCAACCAATCGTCGTCCATGTTGCACCATTCGCATAAAGTTCACGTGGAATAAGAAATGGCTTGAGAGAGGTTGCTGAGGGATTGTAGAAACCTCGAATTGTTCCTAATGCAAAAATGACTGCGTAAATTCCCCATGACAAAGTTGAGACACTAATCTTTTCTAAACCATATAAATGGAAGAGTGCCCAGAGCACGAGTGGCAATGGTGCTGCAAAAAATAAACAGACCTTCATAATGGTTTGCTTATTGAGCTTATCTGCAAAATAACCACCCCATAAGGAAAGCGCAATAAATGGAATGGCTTCAGCTAAACCGATAAAACCTAATGTGAGTGGATCACGTGTGATTTGATATAGTGAATAAGCAACGATAATTTCTTGAATCAGAATTGCCAATGTTAAGCAGAATTGATTCAAGGTAACGATAGAGAAATCTCGATAGCGCAATGCAGCAAAAGCATCTTGTTGTGTATTCATTTCGAGTATTTATGATGGAATTGAAGCTATTATAAGCAAGTAATTAATGTAAGTTTCTCGTATTTTGAGAATTAATGATGGAAAATTTCGTTTGAGTAAAAGTCTTGCTCTTACTCAAAAAATGAGCATTTTACTTTTGTTTTATTCGCAGATGTTATATCATGCTGCCTTCCTTACCTGCAGGTCGATTTGCAATAGTGCAAACGCGCCGAACAGGTGCCTAAAAGAGGTTACTATGGCTAAGTTAAAAACTCGCCGTGGTGCAGCTAAACGCTTCAAAGCGACTGCAAACGGTTTCAAGCGCAAACAAGCATTCAAGCGCCACATTTTGACCAAAAAATCTGCTAAGCGTATCCGTCAATTGCGCGGTTGTGTAATGGTTCACGTAAGTGACGTTGCATCAGTTCGTGCTATGTGCCCATACATCTAAGGAGATTATAAATGGCTCGTGTAAAACGTGGTGTAGTGGCTCATCGTCGTCACAAAAAAATTCTTGCTCGCGCTAAAGGTTACTATGGTGCTCGTTCACGCGTTTACCGCGTAGCGTTCCAAGCGGTAATCAAAGCTGGTCAATACGCTTACCGTGACCGCCGTCAAAAGAAACGTCAATTCCGTGCTTTATGGATTGCGCGTATCAATGCTGGTGCTCGTCAAAACGGTTTGTCTTACAGCCGTATGATCGATGGCTTGAAAAAAGCTCAAGTGATCATCGACCGTCGCGTATTAGCTGACATCGCTATGCATGATGCAGTAGCATTTGCTGCTTTAGCTGAAAAAGCTAAAGGCGCATTAGCTGCATAAGCTTAGAGATTCAAAAGAAGGCCGCTTTTTAGCGGTCTTTTTTATGGTTTTAGGATTTAGCGGTCTTTTTTATGGTTTTAGGATTTAGTAATAGAGAATAATTAGAGATCAATAAAATCTCCTAAAATAATAGGAGTATTCAAAATTTATTTTTTCTACCCGTAAATTATTGCTCTAAGTAGTCTTGATTTTTCAACTTAAGTATTTGATTTAAATTATGAAAAACTATATTCTTTATTGCTAAATATTTTTAAATTTAGAAAAATTATCTTAATAATCAGTTCGCTTTTGCACGGTTTTTGCTTCTTTAACATTCATATACAAGTTGGGTGATCAACATTTACCTGAACAAGTTTTTGTGGAGGTTGAATTGCAAAGCAATCGAAAAGGTCAAATACGTACAGCTAACTTTGGAGATGCAGCTAAAATCGCTGAGATTCACGTGCAGTGCTGGAAAGAAACTTACGCAAATATTCTTAATCAAGAAATATTAGATCAATTAGATGCTCAGGAAAAATTGATATTATGGCAAGCAATCACAAGAAGTTTAGATCATCAATTGTTAGTGTATATTGAAGATCAAAAAATAAAGGGTTTTTTAGATGGATTTTTAAATCCTGAAAATAATGTGGCTGAAATTCGCGCTTTTTATCTTTTGCAGGACATCCAAAAACAAGGTGTTGGGCGTGAAATGTTTCAATGCTTTTACGACTATGTTGTTCTGAAAAGATATCAGTTTATTCGTTTAGAGGTTTTTAATAAGAACCCCAGTCGTTTCTTTTATGAAAAGATTGGAGCTGAATTGATTGGAGAAGCCGAACTTCCAGAGTTCGGCGAAGGAATAACGGAGCTAATTTATCAATGGGAAATTTAATATAATTAAAAGCTGTACGCTTTTATTAAAGCCCAAAATAATAAGCAACCAAACAAATAATGACTGTGAGAATAATTAATTTAATCACGCTAGAAGTTCCAACCTTGTGTGGATGAGCTTCATTGAACTGTTGTGGGATTTCCATAGTTCGGTCGATGATCTCTGGTTCATCCATGGTAAGTTGAGCTGTCTGATAATGATTTGCTGTTTTGACGATTAATTTAGCGAATAAATCCTCAGCCTTCTGTGAAAAATTACGAAGATTGATTTGTTCTTCAGGGCTGATGAGTTCACCAGAATCTGTATAAGGGTGCTTTTTTTGTTCTTCTAAGTAGTCAATAAGTGCTTGTGTTCGATGTAATAATTGATGAGCACAATCAGCTGGATAATCTGTTGGGATCAACGCCAAAAGTGTTTCATCAGGCTGATTATGATCTATTTCGTAGCCATAAAATGGGAAATCTTGTTGTTCAGGTTCTAAAAAGTATTCCGCATATTTGCTATTGAATAATTCGCGCTCTAAAAATTTTGAGACATCGTTCCAATTGATTTTCTGTAAATCAGTATCGATTTTTTTAGCGTATTTATCATTTAATTCATAGCGCCAAAATGTCTCTTCTCTTATTGTGTTTTTTTGAGAAAAAGGTATTTCAAACTCCTGATCAGTGTTAAACCATTCAGCGAGTTCATGTCCGCAAATCCAAGCGGTTTTTTTATTGGTTTGATGGCTTACAATAAAATGTGCGAATGGTAGAAGTTCGACATTAGGATTAGGATTTTGTTCGTCGTTGAGAATACTAGAAAGATGTAAGCTTAGTTTTTTGACGCCTTGTTTTTTCAAACCCTCAAGCCAAATTTGGAAATGTTGTGCCAGCAAATGTTGTGATAGTAGATCTCTGAAGATTAAGCAGTTTTTACTGAAAATAGGATGTTCGATCCAGCGATTAAAGTTTAGATTTCCTGCAAGAAATTCATTGCCATAGCTAACAAGTGTAAGTTGTTGTTTCCAGATTTGATCAAGCGCCATCGTTATTGTTTCTCATTGACGATACTCGTATCTTATACATTTTATTCAGATATTGATTATTTTTTTGCGAAAATTTATTGCACCACAGGCATTTGTTGTCCATTTGGGCATAAAGTTTAACGCTAAAAAGTACTCTATTTAAACAGTCCTTTATCTTCATAAACTAGGTAAAAAGCTGATAAACTATAGCGTTTTATTATATTTCTATAATTTGTTGCTTTGAGAGTTACTATGTCACTGGAAGCCCTGACCACTGAAGCGCTTGCTGCCATTGCAGCGGCTCAAGACCTTGCCGCACTCGACCAAGTTCGTGTGCAATTTACAGGGAAAAAAAGCCAGCTTGCAGAGCAGTCTAAAGCATTAGGAAAAATGGATCCTGAAGAGCGCAAAGTACAAGGTGCTGCGATTCATGCTGTTCGTGAGGCTATCAATGCTGCTTTGACTGAACGTCAGCAGACACTACAACAAGCTGAGTTGGCAAAAAAATTAGCAAGCGAAACGATTGATATCACTTTGCCTGGTCGCGGTCAGCGTATGGGAAGCATCCATCCTGTGACTCAAGTTCAGGAACGTATTTGTCAATTCTTTACCAAAGCCGGCTTTCAGGTTGCACATGGCCCAGAAGTTGAAGATGATTATCACAACTTTGAAGCCTTAAATATTCCAGGTCATCATCCAGCACGCGCGATGCATGATACTTTCTATTTCGATGCAACGCATTTACTTCGTACTCATACCTCGGGTGTACAAATTCGTACCATGGAAACGAGTCAGCCGCCAATTCGCATTGTGTGCCCTGGCCGTGTATATCGTTGTGACTCGGATCAAACGCATTCGCCGATGTTCCATCAGATCGAAGGTTTGTACGTTGCTGAAAACACCAGCTTTGCTGAGCTAAAAGGTCTATTGATTAATCTTCTGAATGAATTTTTCGAAAAAGATTTAAAAGTGCGTTTCCGTCCATCTTACTTCCCATTCACTGAACCAAGTGCTGAGGTGGATATTATGGATGAACGCGGTCGTTGGTTGGAAGTTTTAGGTTGTGGCATGGTACATCCAAATGTACTTCGTGCTTCTGGTATTGATCCTGATAAATACAAAGGTTTTGCTTTTGGTTTAGGGGTAGAGCGTTTTGCAATGTTGCGTTATGGCATCAATGACTTACGTATGTTCTACCAAAATGATGTGCGTTTTTTACGCCAGTTTGCCTAACAGTTTTTCAGGATTAAATAAGGTTTATACAGATGAAAATTAGTGAAAATTGGTTACGCACATGGGTGAACCCAGCGATTGATAGCGAAACCCTTTCTGATCAATTGACCATGCTTGGTCTGGAAGTCGATGAACTTGCACCTGTGGCAAAGCCATTTACAGGTGTCGTCATTGGAGAAGTACTCACTGTTGAACAACATCCTGATGCAGATCGCTTACGTGTTACGACTGTAAATATTGGCTCTGGTGATCCATTACAAATCGTTTGTGGTGCGCCAAATGTCAGTGTAGGAATGAAGGCACCTGTTGCAACCATTGGTGCAGTACTACCAGGCGATTTCAAAATTAAGAAAGGCAAGCTTCGTGGTATTGAATCACAAGGTATGCTATGTGGTGCTTCTGAAATCGATTTAGAAGACAAGATTGATGGCTTGTTAGAGCTTCCTGCTGATGCGCCTGTTGGCATGAATATCCGTGAATATTTAAAACTTGATGACAATGTGATTGACATCAGTATCACGCCAAACCGTGGTGATTGTTTTAGTATTCGTGGTATTGCACGTGAAATTGCAGTCATCAATCAATTGAATGTAAATGAACCTAAGATTCAATCAATAGCAGCAACAATTGCTGATGAGAAAATCGTTAATATCACAACTGAAGGTACACCGCGCTATTTAGGTCGTATCGTAAAAAATGTAAATGTTAAAGCTAAAACACCTGAATGGATGGAACAAGCCCTCGCTCGTTCAGGGATTCGCACACATAGTATTTTGGTTGATGTGACCAACTATGTATTGCTGGAGTTGGGTCAGCCGATGCATGCCTTTGATTTAGCAAAAATCGAAGGATCAATTCAAGTTCGCCAAGCACAGCCTCAAGAAAAATTGATGCTGTTGAATGATCAAGAAGTTGAATTGCAAGATGACATCATGGTCATTGCTGATGATCAAAAGGTTTTAGCGATTGCAGGTATTATGGGTGGCTTGGACTCATCAGTTACTGATGATACTCAAGACATTTTCCTTGAAAGTGCTTTCTTTGCACCTTTAGCAATTGCTGGTCGTGCGCGTCGTTTTGGCTTGCATACTGACTCATCTCAACGTTATGAGCGTGGTGTCGACTTCGAGTTACCAATGATGGCAATGCACCGTGCTTCTGAGCTTATTCAGGCTTTTGCTGGTGGAGAATTTGGCCCAATTACAGTAGCAGAGCAAGCTGAGTTATTACCAAAACGAGAAGCAATTCCACTGAAGCAATCACAAGTCGATCAGTTGCTGGGTTATGAAGTTGCTGGTGAGTTTATTGCTGATGCATTAGCTCGTTTGGGTTGTATGGTGGAAACTAGAGCTCAAGGTGAATGGAGTGTTGTTCCACCATCACATCGTTATGATATGGCAATCTATCAAGACCTGATTGAAGAAGTTGCACGTATTCACGGTTATGACAACATTCAAATCAGTTTGCCAAAAATTGATGTGAAATTAGAAAAATATCAGGATCGTTTCGAAGTCGCGCAGCTTCGTCAAACTGTTGCAACTTTAGGTTATCAAGAAGCGATTAGTTTTAGTTTTGCTGATGCAAAATTGGAAAAACAGTTAAATCCAAATGTACAACCTTTAATGCTTGCTAATCCGATTTCTAGTGATTTAGCGGCTATGCGTAGTACTTTATTATCAAGCTTGATTCCTTGTGTTCAATATAATTTAAACCGCCAACAGCAACGTGTACGCTTCTTTGAATTAGGTTTGCGTTTTGATTATCAAAATGCAAAAGATATTCATGATCTTAAACAGATCCCAACACTGGCATTGATTGCGGTGGGTTCACGTACTCCTGAGTCTTGGCATATCAAGCCGCAAGCGATGGACTTTTTTGACTTTAAAGGCGAAATAGAAGAGATATTAGCTGCTGGTCGTGTGAATGCTGATTATATTCGTACCGAAAGAGAGTGGTTACATCCTGGTCAATCTGCTGAAATATTGGTTGATGGCAAGTCAATTGGATATTTAGGGCGTTTGCACCCATCATTAGAAAATGTACTTGATTTAGGCATTACTTGGGTTGCGGAATTGGATCAACAGGCTGTTTTGCAATCTTATGTATCTAATTTTACAGAATTATCACGTTTTCCATCGGTTAGACGTGATATTGCGCTTTTAATCTCTGATAAGATTGAGGTAAGAGATATTCAGCAGTTAATCAAACAAACAGGTGGTGAGTTACTCGACTCAACTTGGTTATTTGATGTGTATACGGGGCAAGGGGTTGAACAGGGCAAGCGCTCATTGGCATTTGCTTTGTTATGGCAGCATCCGACTCGTACGCTTGAAGATGCTGAGATCAAATCTGGTATGGATAACATTATTCAAGTGTTGGAAGACACTTACCAAGCGACATTGAGGGCCTCATGACAGCATTAACAAAAGCAGAGATGGCGGACCATTTAAGTGAGCTTACTAGCTTAAATCGCCGAGAAGCAAAGCAAATGGTTGAGCTATTTTTTGATGAAATAAGCCAAGCCTTAATTGCGGGTGAACAAGTCAAACTTTCTGGATTCGGTAATTTTGAATTGCGTGATAAACGTGAACGTCCAGGGCGAAATCCTAAGACTGGCGAAGAAATTCCAATTTCTGCTCGTCGTGTAGTGACGTTTAGGGCGGGTCAGAAATTTAGGCAACGTGTTGGAAATGAGCAGATCGATTGATCTGCTTTTTTATATCTACTTTATTTAAAATTGAACATAAAAATATCAAGCATAAAAAAAGAGAACCGTAAGGTTCTCTTTTTTATAATCTAAAATTAGATTATTGAGCAGCAGAAGCAGCAACGTCAGAAGCAGCAACGTCAGAAGCAGCTTCAGCAACGTCAGAAGCAGCAGCAGCAACGTCAGAAGCAGCAACTTCAACAGCTTCAACAGCTTCAGAAGCAGCAGCTACAGCTTCAGAAGCAGCAGCGTTTGCATCAGTAGCAGCTTCTTCTTTCTTAGAGCAACCAACGAAAGCTAAAGTAGTAGCGATAGCAGCAACAACAGCAAATTTTTTGAATAACATGGCATCACTCTCATAAAATTGTGAGATTAAAAAAAACCTTAGCTAGTCTGTTTGTGCTTTTAATATTCCTAAACGCTTTTAGGTAACAACGCAGGGAGCAGCCTAACTGGTCTGTGGCTATCCTATCAAAGCAAATCATGAATTACTACTGTTCTGTCCAACAAAACGACAAAATTTGACAAAAATTGGCTATTTTTTGATAGAAAATAACTATTGATAATTGTTTTTTGATTGGTTTGTTGTATGTTTTCTGAGGCTGTATTTAATTATTTTTAGTAAAATCAATTGTTTGTATTTTTATTGGGGAATGCGATTTAAATGTAAAAAATATGTAATCTTGTCAACCAATTAAAAAAAGCCACCATTGAGGTGGCTTTTTTATGTTGCCGTTATGTTGATGCTTTGCGTTTCATTTGATCAAAGAAATCATCATTCGTCTTGGTTTCTTTCATTCGATCTAATAAAAATTCCATTGCGGCAAGCTCATCCATTGGATGTAATAATTTGCGTAGAATCCAGACTTTACGTAAGTTTTCTTCACCCATTAAGCGCTCTTCGCGACGAGTACCTGATTTCTTGATGTTCATTGCAGGGAATACACGTTTCTCTGCGATACGGCGATCAAGCGTAATCTCTTGGTTACCCGTACCTTTGAATTCTTCGTAAATGACATCATCCATCTTACTACCTGTTTCGATTAATGCGGTCGAAATGATTGTAAGTGAACCACCTTCCTCAATATTACGTGCAGCACCAAAGAAACGTTTTGGACGTTCTAATGCATGGGCATCTACACCACCTGTAAGTACCTTACCAGATGAAGGAATGACAGTATTATAAGCACGTGCAAGACGAGTAATTGAGTCAAGCAGAATCACAACATCCTTTTTATGCTCAACTAGACGTTTTGCTTTCTCAATCACCATTTCCGCAACTTGTACGTGACGAGCTGGTGCTTCATCGAAGGTCGAGGCAACCACTTCACCACGTACTGTACGTTCCATTTCCGTTACTTCTTCGGGACGTTCGTCAATAAGAAGAACAATCAGAAATACTTCTGGATTATTACGGACGATTGATTGAGCAATGTTTTGTAATAACATTGTTTTACCCGCTTTAGGCGGTGCAACAATGATTGAACGTTGACCTTTACCAATTGGTGCCACTAAATCTACTACACGTGCAGTGAGATCTTCAGTTGTACCATTGCCTAGTTCCATAACGAGTTGTTCAGTTGGGAACAATGGGGTGAGGTTTTCGAATAAAATCTTATTACGCGAGTTTTCTGGTGTGTCGTAGTTAATTTGATTTACTTTTAATAAAGCAAAATAACGTTCACCTTCTTTAGGTGGGCGAATTGTACCTGTAATGGTATCACCAGTACGAAGGTTGAAACGACGGATTTGTGATGGGCTCACATAAATATCATCTGGTCCAGCTAAATATGAACCAGCGGCTGAGCGAAGGAAACCAAAGCCATCAGAAAGGATTTCAAGAACACCATCACCAAAGATTTCTTCGCCATTCATGGCATGGCGCTTTAAAATGGCAAAAATAATATCTTGTTTACGGTTACGTGCCATGCCTTCAAGGCCCATAAACTCCGCAATTTTAATGAGTTCGCCAATGGGTTTTTTCTTGAGTTCAGTTAAGTTCATAAGTGGTCAGACAGAATGGAATAAGTGGAGGATAATGTTAGGGAAAGAATAAAAAATCGACCGCATACATACGTGCTGATGTAATTGTATTTACACAACCACAATTCAGTAGTCTGGTTCATTGTTTCAGAGAGAAATGTGAAAACAATTGTTATTGCCGAGCGGCGATCTTATGTTTGTGTCTTGTAAGAAGCGCGATGAAGTAGATTCCATTCAAAGCTTCTTGATCCAGTAATATAGGTTAAATCAAGGAAAATGTCAATTTATACGAGGAAATACGCTATTAGACTAATAACGTATTTCAAGTCGGATTCAATCTAAATAAAGTTAGACGTTTTGATCGATAAATGCAGCAAGTTTTGAGCGAGGAGCTGCGCCAACTTGTTGAGCAACAACTTCACCATTTTTGAACATTAATAGAGCTGGAATATTACGGATATTGTATTTCACAGCTGTTTCTTCACATGCAGTTACGTCGACTTTAACGATTTTTACTTTACCTGCATATTCGTTAGAAAGGTCTTCTAGGACAGGTGCAATTGCTTTACAAGGTGCACACCAACCAGCCCAAAAGTCTACAAGTACAGGAGTTTCAGCATCTAAAACATCTGCTTGGAAGTTTTCATCAGTTGTATTAACAATAGTCGCAGACATAAGGTTGCTCCAAAATTTAGAAATAAAGTGCGAATTCAATCATCTTCACGATGAATATTACATTGCTACTTTATTCAATGTAAGGGTTTGTTGCCATTATTCAAGTATCAAAATGAAAAGTCCAATGGATGCTCACGATGTTCACTATCGACTTATACAATCATTTATGTGTTAAAAAGAGAAAATCTGCTGCTTTTATTGCTTAAAATGACTTTAAAATTCTAAGCATGTGAATTACTCTAATGCGTGAATTGAGCATGGGTTTATATGAAGAATGTCTGATTTTCTGATTGATGAAGAATTACTTGCTGCGATTGATATGGGATCGAATAGTTTCCATTTGGCAATTGCTCGTGTAGATCACGGAGAGGTTAAGAAAGTTGCTTCAATGTCAGAAAAGGTTCAGTTGGCCGCTGGACTCGATGAAAATAAAAATTTAACTGAAGCTGCGCAACAGCGTGGTTTGGCTTGTCTAGCTCGATTCGTTGGGCGTTTAAGTTCTGTTCAACCTAATCGTTTAAGAATTGTGGCAACCAATGCGTTACGACAAGCTAAAAATGGTCACGAGTTTATTCAAAAAGCTGCTGAAATTTTACCAAAGCCAATTGAGATTATTGCTGGTCGTGAAGAGGCTCGTCTAATTTATTTAGGTGTTTCTCATACCATGGCAAATGGTGGCAGACGTTTAGTCGTTGACATCGGTGGTGGTTCAACAGAATTTATTATTGGTGAAGAGTTTGAGCCTTTGCATACTGAATCCTTGCAAATGGGTTGCGTTGCCTTTAGTAAGGCATATTTTGCAGATGGTGAGATTTCAACAAAAGCCTTTGATAAAGCGGTAGTTGCTGCGCGTAAAGAGCTTTCTGCAATCGCAAATACATATAAATCAGAAGGCTGGGATACAGTAGTCGGTTCCAGCGGGACGATTAAAGCTTGTCGCCAGATTTCTGTGAATCTAGGTTTAAGTGATGAGCAAGAAAATCTGACCCGTGAAGGTTTATATAAGTTAAAAGATCGTTTGTTAAAATTCAAACATGTCTCTGAAATTGATTTTGAAGGACTACGCGAAGATCGTCGAGCAGTTTTGCCAGCTGGTCTAGCAATTTTGTACGCTATTTTTGAAGTGATGAATATTGATAAATTGGCATATTCTGACGGTGCATTACGTGAAGGTGTGATGTATGACCTGTTAGGTCGATTTAAACATGAAGATATTCGTGACCGTAGTGTGCAAGCATTAATGGGACGTTACAACGCTGATCCTAAACAAGCCGAACGTGTAGTGAATACCGCGCAACAATTGTTTGATGGCGTTGCAGGCGCTTTAAATTTAACGACTGAAGACAGTGACTTACTACGTCGTGCAGCTTATTTACATGAAATTGGATTAGCGATTAGTCATGGTGGTTATCATCGTCATGGTGCATATTTATTGCAGCATTCTGATATCCCCGGTTTCTCTCAAATCGATCAAAATCACCTCTCTCATCTTGTATCGCACCATCGTCGTAAATTACGTGCAGATGCAAAAAATGATGTAATGAAGGTGGGTGGCAGCCATTTACTTTATTTGTGTTTGCTATTACGCCTCGCTGTTTTGCTGAACCATAGTCGTAGTGATCAGATGCTTCCTGCCATTGAACTGAGTGTTGTAAATGGTCAACAATGGCAACTCAGCGTTTCTGGCGATGCTAAACAATGGCCTTTATTGGTTGCTGATTTGCATGATGAGCAAGTGCAGTTTAAGAATTGGGACATTGAGTTAAATATTCAGTCAGACAATTTTGTTGATTAACAATACATCCTTGTTAGGGATTATCTACGACTTATGAAAAATAAAGCGACTCAGTCCAAGGCTTGGGCTACGGTTCAAATTGCGCGACATCCTGAACGCCCGCAATTTCTAGATTATGTTAGTGAAATCTTTACTGAATTTGATGCACTTCACGGTGACCGTTTGTATGGTGATGATGGCGCCATGATCGGTGGTCTTGCTCGTTTTGACGGACAACCCGTAATGGTAGTTGGTCAACATCGTGGACGTAGTACGCGTGAGAAGTTACAACATAACTTTGGTATGTGTAACCCAGAAGGCTATCGTAAATCACAACGTTTGCTAGATATGGCTGAGCGTTTTAATTTACCTGTATTTACTTTTGTCGATACCATGGGTGCTTATCCAGGTGTTGGTGCAGAAGAGCGTGGACAAGCAGAAGCGATTGCAACCAGTTTGGCTCAGCTTTCTAGTTTGAAAGTGCCAGTGATTGCGACTGTACTTGGTGAAGGTGGTTCAGGTGGTGCGCTAGGTATAGGTGTGGCAGATCGAGTAATTATGCTTTCACACAGTATTTATTCTGTGATTTCACCAGAAGGTTGTGCTTCTATTTTATGGAAAACTGCTGATAAAGCAGCGCAAGCGAGTGAAGCCTTAGCTCTGACTGCTGACAAATTGAAAGCGATTGGAATTGTGGAGTATGTTGTGGATGAAGGTGAGGGGGCACATTTGCAACCTGAGAAAGTCATGCATGATTTGAAAGATGTACTCAAACAAGCCTTAGAAGAATTGCAACCGATGGATGCTCAAGCACGATGCGAAGCACGTTATCAACGTTTAATGAAGTTTGGCAGCAGCAATTTAGGCATCGCGTCTTAGCACAAACACAGCATTTTTCTAAAGATACTCAATTCTTAATTGGGTGCAGCGGCGGCATGGATTCCATGCTGTTGTTGTATCTAATGTCCGAAATTTTCCCAAGTCAAACCCGTTCAATTTATGTTGATCATCAGTTGCAATCGAGCAGTACGGAGTGGGGATATTTAGTTCAGAAACAAGCTGAACAATTAAACATTCCTTGTGTGATCCAAAAAGTACATGTCGATGCAGGAAATCTTGAGCAGCAAGCACGTCATGCACGCTATCAAGCCTATATACAGCATTTAAAAAGTCATGAAATCTTGGTGTTAGCTCATCATCAACAAGACCAAGCTGAAACTCTACTATTGCGTTTATTTTCAGGTGCAGGTGTTAATGGTTTATCCGCCATGCAAGCATATGATGTCCGAAAAGATTTGACGATATGGCGACCTTTTTTAGAGCTCAGCCGACAGCAAATTGAGGAGTGGGCTAAACAAATTGGTTTTGACTATGTTGTCGATCCAACAAATCATGATACTCATTATGATCGGGCATGGTGTCGTGAAGAGTTATGGCCTGTATTAGAAAAGCGCTTCCCAAAAATGCAATCAGCTGTGTCACGAACGAGTTATCTGATGCAAGATGCCACAGAAATTTTAGATGATGTGCTGCAAAGTGATTGGAAATTATGTGCAACTGAGAATGAGCTGGATTTAACTCGCCTGTTGGAATTATCGGATGCACGCAAACGTCAATTGTTGTCCGCTTGGATAAAAGGCAAAGATCAATACCGCCCAAGTTATGACATGGTCAAACGACTTCAAGATGAAGTGATTTTTGCTAAGCCTGATGCACAAGCAACTTTACATATTAATTCTTATTATTATGTCCGCTACCAGAAAAAATTGTATCGTCTAACTCATGCAGAGCTGTACGCAGAAAAGCTTTTTCCAATTCAACCTATTATGAATCAATCTTACAACTTGGAAGAAATGATTCAAACTGCTTCAGGTAAGTTCAAAATATTGACGCAAGATATAGGTCTTTCCAAACAATTATTAAATAAAGATTTAAAATTGATTAAACGTCAAGGTGGTGAAAAAATTCATCTTTACGGGCGAATCGGGCATTGGCCACTGAAAAAAGCGATTCAAGAAGCACAGATTTTGCCTTGGTTCCGTCATACAATTCAAATATTAGTCGTGGAAAATGTTATGCTTGGGGTTTTTAGCCCTAAAGGGTTTTGGTTGGCTCAATCTGACTATATCGAGCAGGGAGGGTGGCAACCAAGTTTAGTTTCAGATTGTCGAGAAAATTCTCCTCAATCTTTTTCAAATGACGAGTAGGAAATGGCGACAGCATTGAATCAAAACATCTGTTTTATTGGCGGCGGTAACATGGCTCAGGCCTTGATCGGAGGATTACTTTCTCGTGGGCTGCCAACAACACGAATTACAGTTTCAGATCCAGTAGAACAAATTCGTCAAATATTAGAAGAAAAAGGAATTCAAACAACCACGGACAATGTTGAAGCAATTCAAAATGCAGATGTGGTCGTACTGGCGGTTAAGCCTCAAGTGTTAGCTACGGTTTTACAACCTTTAAAAGGTTTGCTATCCGATAAGCTGGTTATTTCCATTATTGCAGGCGCAGAAATTCAAACAATTTCAGAGCTGATTGGTGGAAGCCAGCGTATTGTGCGTGTAATGCCAAATACACCTGCTTTAGTACAAACAGGTGCGCACGGTATTTATGCTTCAGAAGCTGTTAATGCTCAAGATCGTAAGTTAACGAATCAAATTTTAGCTGCAACAGGTTTGACGATTTGGGTCGATAGCGAAGCTCAAATTGATGCTGTAACAGCGGTATCAGGTTCGGGACCTGCATATTTTTTCTATCTAATGGAAAGTATGATTCGAGCAGGAAAGAATTTGGGCTTAGATGAGAAAGTTGCAACAGCACTAACGTTGCAAACAGCATTGGGTGCAGCCCAAATGGCAATTACCAGCTCTAACTCACCATCAGAATTGCGTAAAAATGTGACATCTCCAAATGGTACGACTCAAGCTGCATTAGAGGTATTTGATCGTGCGCAGATTTCACAAAATATTCAAGCAGCGCTTGCGGCAGCTCAGAAACGTAGTCAAGAGCTTGCACAAGAGTTAAGTGAAAAGACTAAATCAGTTTAAGTAGGATAAGACAAGTATGGGTGCAAGTTCTGCGCTAATTTTTGGTGTTTTGATCAATGTCGCAATTTTATTGGTCTTTTTCCGTTTTTTAATGCAATTGGCAGCGGTTAGCCCTTATAACCCAGTTGTACTTTCAACTGTTAAAGCGACCAAAATTGTAGATATCCTAAGCCGTAGTTTGCCAACCGTAGGCAAAGGGCGCGTCAATTTGGCGGCAATTGCTTTATTGATTGTGCTTTATTTGTTGAAAATTTTCGGGTTGATGTATCTATCAGGGCAGATGCCCCATAGTGCTGTCTATCTTGTAATTACGACATTCGTGACGATGATTCAGGATTTGATTCGTTTCTGTCGCTACTTGATTTTTGCAACGATTATTTTGAGTTGGGTGGTGATGTTTACACAGTCACGCTCACCATATATCGAAGTTATTCAGGAACTCGCAGAACCTTTACTTGCGCCTTTCCGTCGTTTACTACCAAATATGGGGATGATTGATTTGTCACCAATTTTGGCTTTCTTGGCGTTGTATATTGCTGAGATTTTGATGAATGAAGCTGCAAAAGTTCTGTTGACTGGTCTTTGATCCGTTTGAAAATAAAAAAAGGATTGTGTCAACACAATCCTTTTTTTATATCTACAAATTAGTGTGCGGCATCCCAGTTTAGACCTTGTCCAACTTCCACCACAAAAGGTACGGAAATTTCTAATACAGACTGCATCACATCAGCAATTTGTTTTGAAAGTTCATCTGCAATTGACACATCAGCTTCAAAAACCAATTCATCGTGCACTTGCAGTAAAAGTTTAGCTTGATCTTTAGGCAAAATTTTATCAACGGCAATCATTGCAAGTTTGATGATATCTGCTGCACTTCCTTGTAAGGGGGCATTAATCGCCGCTCGTTCAGCTGCTTGCTTGATCATTTTATTTGTTGCCAAAATATCAGGTGTGTATAGACGACGACCTAAAATGGTTTCTACAAAACCTTGCTCACGAGCAATCTGACGTGTACGTTCCATATAATCCAATACACCAGGATAACGTTGGAAATAACGTGCAATATAGCTACGTGATTCTTCACGGGTGAAACCAAGTTGACGGGTTAAGCCGAACTCAGACATGCCGTAAAGCAACCCGAAGTTAACCGCTTTAGCTTGGCGACGTTGATCATTGGTTACGTCTTCAATAGCGATTCCCAATACTTCAGAGGCAGTACGACGATGAACATCCTGACCTTGTTGAAAAGCGTGTACTAGAGCATCATCTTGAGAAAAATGAGCCATTAAGCGCAGTTCAATCTGTGAATAGTCGGCTGCAAGTAGGACACGACCTTCGGGAGCGATAAATGCTTTGCGAATTTGGCGACCAATTGGTGTACGAATCGGGATGTTTTGCAGATTAGGATCAGTAGAAGATAAACGCCCTGTCGCAGTTAAAGCTTGATGATAGCTAGTATGTACACGATGGGTTGCATCATGTGATTGCTCAACTAATCGATCAGTATATGTATTTTTGAGTTTTGCCAAGCCGCGATGTTCTAAAATCACTTCCGCTAAAGGATGTTCGATTTTTTCAAGAATACTTTCACTGGTGCTGTATTGTCCCGTGGCAGTTTTCTTACCGCCTTTAATTCCCAACTTATCAAATAGAACCTCTCCGACCTGTTTAGGCGAGGCAATATTAAACGTTTCACCTGCAAGCTCAGTTGCTTGATTCTCTAATGTTTGCATGGTGTCGGAGAATTCTACACTGAGCTGATCTAAGAATTTATGATCAAGCTTGATTCCATCTTCTTCCATGCCTGTCAGTACTCGTGCAACAGGCATCTCAATATTGTGGAGAATATTAACAAGTTCAGGATGGCTTTTTAGTTTTGAAGAAAGTACTTCATACAAACGATAAGTGACGTGTGCATCCTCGGCTGCATAATGTGCTGCAACTTCGAGTTCAATCTGATTAAAGGTTTTTTGCTTAGCGCCTTTACCTGCAATTTGTTCGAAAGTAGTTGTCAGGTGGCTGAGATAAACACGTGCTACATCATCCATACCATGACGAGTTGCAGCAGCATTCAAAACATAGGACGCGAGCATAGTATCGAAGTACCAGCCTTGGATTGTGATACCGTGATTGGCAAAGATATGAGCATCATATTTTAAGTGATGACCAATTTTCTTGACTTGCTCATTTTCTAAAATTGGTTTGATTTGTGCTAAAACTTGTTCCCGATTGAGTTGTTCAGGAGCACCTTCATAATCATGAGCCAGAGGAACATAGTAAGCTTCATTGGCATCAAATGCGATTGAGAATCCAACCAGTTCAGCCACTCGATAGTCTAAGTTGGTGGTCTCTGTATCAATTGCAAAATGATCCGCTTGTTGCATACGTTGCAACAATAGCTCCCAGTCAGCTTGCTCTAGTACAGTATGATAAGTCGCTTCACCTAATTGATCATCTTGGCTTGAAAGATTTGCATGATCTTCTACCGCTATAGATTCTGTTTTTTGTTCGGCTTTGACAATACTTTGAGAGGTCTGTTGATAGACAGGCGTATTTGGATTATTAGGATGATCCAAAGATTGTAATTGGTTACGGAACTCAAGTTCTGTGTATAAGTGACGAAGTTGTTCGGTGTTCGGTTGACTCAATTTTAGATCATGCCAATCTAAAGCGAGATCGAGGTCACAGACGATACTTGCCAACTGGTGGTCAATTTTAATATTGTCTAAATTATCTTTGATATTCTGACTGAGTTTACCTTTGAGTTGATCCACGTTCGCAATAATATTATTGAGAGAACCATATTCTGTTAATAGTTTTGCCGCAGTCTTTGCGCCTACTCCTGGAACACCCATGATGCCATCGGATGCATCGCCCATGAGCGTAAGATAATCAATAATTTGATGAGGGTGTACGCCAAATTTCTCTAATACACCAGCCTCATCAAGCACACGTTCTTTAAAACTATCTTCAAGTTTGACATGTGGATTAACAAGTTGAGCCATATCCTTATCACCTGTCGAGATTAAGACATGATGACCTTCTGATAATGCTCGTTTTGTTAAGGTCCCAATAATATCATCCGCCTCTGCGCCAGGAAGGCTATATAACGGGATGCCGAGAGCTTTGATTAGGGCATGTAAATAAGGAATTTGTTCAGATAACTCCTCTGGCATGCTTGGACGATCACCCTTATATATGGGTGATAATTTATGGCGGAAAGTTGGTTCTGGAGTATCAAAAATAACAGCCATATGTGTTGGCTGGGTACGACGCATTAATTTTTGAATCGCCGAAATAGCACCACGAATTGCATTAGTATGTAGGCCAGTAGACGTCGTTAATGGCGGTAAAGCGTGAAAAGCACGAAATAGAAAATAAGACCCGTCAACCAAGACAAAAGGTGGCATTGCGCAAATCCTTATTATGAACTGCGAGCTATTTTACGTGAAAAAGCAGTCCATGTCCTTGTTAGGCGGAACGATGATGACGATCTATGTCGTTTAAAAATTGCAGTTATTTGTATGTAAAAATGACGGTTTATAGACTGATCAAGTAAGATACGATTAATAAAGCTGTAATCATTGATATAAGTCTATGTATAAAAAAGATAAACAGGGAATCGTGATTGTTTTAGTTGTGCTGACAGTATTACTAGCATCAGCGATTGCATTTAAATGGCAAGGCACTATTGTTGCTTCTGCGATTGGTTTAACTGTTGCTATTGTGCACATTCTTTCAGAAATTCACACTCGATTACGTCAACTTGAATATGATGCTCCAAGTTATTTTGCTCAATCAGCTACAATTGGTGCTCAGAAGATCGTGATTTATAGTGCTGCATTAGTCGCACTTTTTGCCTATGCAAATACATGGATGTGGTTGGCAGGCGGTGCATTGTTAGCGTTGTTACTTTGTCTTATTCAGACGATCAGTAGCTTTCAAACGCGGTTATTGCATTTAGAACAATATGGAAAAACAGACGTCCAAAATGATTTAAATAGTGTTTCTGCTCATATCAACAATGATTTAAATAGTGTTTCTGCTCATATCAACCAAGCTAATCAATTATCAACACCTAATCATTCTGTCTCTGAAAGTCAGGTGCAACATCCAGCTACATGGATGCAAGCAGAATCTTCATCATCAAACGAATACTCATTAACTCAGCCATCTCAGAAGCAATTATCGACATCATCTCAAACTGCATGGTGGCAACCTATCTTGCAATGGATGATTCATGGCAATCCAATTTTACGAATTGCTGTCGCTGTATTGATGGTTGGCGTCGTATTATTATTACGTTTCGCAAGTGAGCATTGGCAGTTAAGTTTAGGTGTAAAGCTTAGTTTTATTGCCCTTACAGGTACTGTGATCACAATCGCAGGATACTGGTTGCAACGAAAAAATCAGCTTTTTGCTGTTGCATTGCAGGGCGTCGGTCTTGCTATTGTGTTCCTCACATTGATTTTCTCACATCACTTTGCAGTGATTGCGAGTTTAAAAACAGCCAGTTTATTCTTTGTAATTTTATTATCAGTCACTGTTTATCTGAGTTTAAAACAACAGGCATTATATTTGGCCATGCTAGCGCTGACGATGGCTTATATTGCACCACTTGTCATACCTCAATCACATCCTGACGTGATTTTCTTATTTGGCTATTATTTTGTGATTAACCTTGCTGTTGCAGCCGTTAACTTTATTCAACCTTGGAAAATTCTGCATCAGATTGCCTTTTTTGCCACGCTCTTTATTGGTGGGGCTATGATTGGGCTTTATGGAGAGACTCAACAGTTCGACACCTTAGATTTAATTTTATGGTTGCATATCGGTTTGTTTATTTGGCTAAGTATTCGTTATAGCCAATTGATGCTGCGGGTACGTGATGAGGATTTATCAATAGAGAATAAAGCGAATCAAAAGGAACAGCGATTACAACCAATTTTAGATGTAGGTTTGATTTTTAGTGTTCCTGTATTGGGTTTCTCTCTACATGCTTATCTGATGCACAACTCTACTCAAGCACTGACTTGGGGTGCAGTTGCACTTGCGATTATTTATGGTGCTTTAAATATTTGGATTAAACAAAGGCATCCGCAGCTTTCTATTTTGGCTAAAAGCTTCTTTATTCTTGCAGTGGTATTTACGGCTTTGATATTTCCATTGGCAAAAGGAGCACATTGGACATCAACAGGTTGGGTCATTCAAGGAACAGCATTGATCGTTTGGGGGGTGACCGAGCGTTATCGTCTTAGTCGATATATCGGGGTTGCCTTAGTGCTATTGAGTTCTGTGGCACTTATTTTCCAAGTTTGGTCAAATGATGACTTCCCAATTTTGAGTACAGTGATTTTTGCACTTGCGCAATTCATATCAGCTTTCTATTTATTGCACTATCAAGAGGTCGAAAAATATTTTAGTGCGCGGATGCTAAGCGGTATTTTTTTAGCACTTGGTATGTATGCAGGATCAATTGCTGCGATAGAGTTTATGCATTGGCAAAATCAAGGCATGAATCCTTATTTGGCAATCGCAGCCGTTTTGTTGTTGTTATTTAGTTTTATGGTTCAGCTTAAGTCCAAAATCGAATGGGTTAATGTACAACTTATCTTGATCAGTGGATTACTTTTCTTAATTTATGGCGTAAGTTTTGCGGAGAATGTTTACTCCACAGGTGATTGGTTTACACCTCTAAGCCAATTTAGCGCCCTGACGACTACACTTGTGCTGACTATTTTGCTCATCAAGATGAAATCTTTCTCTTCATCGCTATATTCTTTGATCTGGTCTGCTTTACTTTGGTTAAGTTTAGCGGGTATTGGTATTACACTTTTTCCCAATATTGCTGTTATTGCATTGGCTGTTTTTCCTGCAATATACGCTGGCTGGTTATTTTTATCAAAAAATATGCTTTTATTGGATCAACAACCAGTGTGGGGGCTAACCTTATTTTGGTTACTTTTAATTTGTTTAGATTCATATTCTGCAACTCATTTTTATGTGCTTCCTTTATTTAACTTAACTGATTTTCTCTCTTTACTAATGTTTATTGGTTTGATCTGGGTGATTTATCATCATCATTTTGACGATGAGCATTCAGTAGAATGGGGATTTAAAGTCTCAACGATTTTAGTCGGTTTACTTGTATTAAGTAGCATCGTTGTACGCGCTATGCATCATTATGTTGGAACACCATTATGGGGGATAGAAATTTGGCGGAATGGCAATGTACAACTAAGTTTGACCTTATTATGGGTGATTTTAGCTTTTATTCTTATGACCTTTTCAAGCCGTCGTCATATTCGACAAATTTGGTTTGTTGGGGCTGCGTTGTTGGGGATCGTTGTGTTTAAGTTATTGTTATTAGATTTATCGCAAAGTGGTACTTTGACACGTGTTATTTCGTTTATTGGTTCAGGTGCAGTCATGCTTGTAATTGCATATCTTGCACCTTTACCACCTGCCCAAGAACAGTCTAAAGAATCTTCATCTATCTAACTTTATCTTCTTTTTTGAGCTCTTTTTGATGGGCATATTGATCGACCTCATCATCTTCTAAAGGGATGGGGCGATCAATTAAACCCATTTTAGGTACAGGGATTTCAATTTCATTTTCAAGGAAACCATTACGAACCCTTTCTTGCATTTCATCTCGGACTTTTAATGCATTTTCCTGACGACACCATACTGCAAACAACAGCTCAATTGAGGATTCACGAAATGCAGTTACTGTTACGGTTGGTTTAGGATCATCCATAACCAGTGGATATTTAGATGCAACATCCAATAGTACCTGTCTTACTTTAATAATGTCTTCGTGAAAATTAATCGCTAAGGTAATCGGAATACGCCGTATCGGGTATTTGGATAAATTCATGACAGGGGTGCGAATGAGCTGCTCATTTGGAAGCCGAATGTAGACATTGTCGAGCGTCAGAAGTTTGACCGATAAAAGATCGATAGAGATCACTTCACCTTCAATGGTTTGTCCTCGAATCAACGTAATCTGTATTGTATCGCCGACTTCAAAAGAACCTTCACCGATTAAGAATAGACCGCTGATTAAGTTTGTCGCTGAGGTTTGAGAGGCGAAACCTAGAGCAACAGTTAGTATCCCTGCTGCACCCAAGAAGACACTGAGTTTAAATCCAGCTTCTCTTAAACTGGTCATGATGAAGAGTAGGAAAATAAAGTAAAAAATACCTCTTCGCCATAACAGTCGTTGATGTGCATTAAACCGACTACCAATGGTGCGGATAAAGGTATTAGAAACTAGACGTGCAATTACAAAGCCGATTAAACATAAAATTAGGGCTACAGCAATTTCACTTAGTCTTTCAAAATTAATATTGGTAAATATGCTGGTGAAGCTAGATGCGACATCTTTTGGAATATTGGTATCAGCCATAGCAACTCCTTAAAAGAATGAATCAAACATATTAAATAAGTTGCTTCCAGGCGCACGTGGAGGATGTACGTAAATGACTTCACCTGCCTGAGTTGGTGTTTTGTTTTCAATACGAATACGTGCAGGATGTTCTGAACCCTCATAATACACCTTGATTTGAGACGTCCAGAGACGACCTGTGCCTTCACTATAGAATAAAGGTAGGGCAGGAACAGGAACATTCATACGATCAAATCGCAGTTGATGCTGACTTGTGTTATGAAACTCGATAGGTGTAACAGCTCTAAAGGCACGTGGCTTTAATAGATTTAGGTCAGTTCGTCCATCTACAGATGTTGCATAACAAATTTCACCATGCTGAGGATCTTTACCAAACCATGTGTCTTTCGGCTGAATCACAGGAATATCAAACAAAGGTTCACTTAAACCATCTACTAAGCCTGCAATCCATAACGGAGTACTGATATACAGCGTTCCGCGTTGACCAGCAGGAATATAAATCGGATCAACAGGTTTAATAACAACAGAGCGATCTGCCAAACGTGGCATTAAATGAAATGAGCTATTGGTTTTGTGAAACATATAGCGTTCAATTTTTGCAGGTTGAGGCATTGCAAATTCTGTATCAGACAAAACATGCCATTGTTGCTCGTAATCATGCTGACATTGTGGTCGATGATATTCTAAACGCCATTCTTTGATGCCTCTCGTTAGGCGAAAGAGCAGTGAACCAAATTGCCAAGCTTTGGCTTGTTGAATTTCAAATTGTTGTTCACCCCACCATCTCAATGTGTCAGAGTGAGGTGCTTTATATGGATTATTTTGAGACAAGGTGCAAAATTCCTTTGTGAGTATGCTAAACAGACTTCACGCTGTAATCTCCTTAGAGTACACTCAACTCTTCCTTTCATCATTATAAATTGTGATGCAAATACTTAAACAAATACAAATTCCATATAGTTTCGCCAAAAGGCATGGCGTTTTATTGCGCTATGAAGGCGATCAAGTTTTTATTGTACGACGCAAGGACACAGCGCGAATTGCATTACAAGAAGCACGTCGAATTTTGGGGAAAGCTGCGCATGATCAATTGTGTACAGATCAAGAGTTTCATGCACTACTCAGTTCCAGTTATGCAGGTGATACAGGTGAATCTCAGCAAGTTGCCGCTGGTTTAGAGGATCATCCTGATTTATTAAGTTTGGCTGATCAGGTGCCTGAAGCTGAAGATTTGATGGATCAAGAAGATGATGCACCTATTGTTCGTCTGATTAATGCGTTGTTATCCGAAGCGATTCGTGTCGGCGCATCTGATATTCATATTGAAGCATTTGAAAAAAAGTTGTCTGTTCGTTTACGTGTAGATGGTCAATTGCGAGAAATTGTTCAACCACGCCGTGAATTAGCTCCTTTGCTGGTCTCACGTATTAAAGTTATGGCAAAGTTGGACATTGCTGAAAAACGGATTCCACAAGATGGTCGTATTTCTTTGCGTTTAGCAGGACGTGAGGTCGATGTTCGGGTTTCTACTTTACCGTCATCTCATGGTGAGCGCGTGGTGATGCGTTTACTTGATAAGCAGGCGGGTCGTTTGAACATGACACACCTTGGCTTGATGCAAAATGATTATGAACGTTTAACTCAATTGGTTCATCGTCCACATGGCATCATTTTGGTCACTGGTCCAACGGGTTCAGGTAAAACGACAACCTTATATGCAGCCTTATCTGACTTGAATGATAATACGCGCAATATTTTGACGGCCGAAGATCCAATTGAATACCAACTAGAAGGGATTGGGCAGACACAGGTCAATACGAAAGTTGATATGACATTTGCTCGTGCGCTTAAGGCTATGTTGCGTCAAGATCCTGATGTTGTTATGGTGGGTGAGATTCGTGATCTTGAAACGGCAGAAATTGCGGTACAAGCTTCACTAACTGGTCACCTCGTTTTATCTACGTTACATACCAATACTGCAATTGGTGCGGTAACTCGTTTAAAAGATATGGGGATTGAACCATTCTTGCTTTCAAGTTCATTGATTGGTGTAATTGCACAGCGTTTAGTTCGAACATTATGTCCACATTGCGTAACTTGGCGAAAAGCAGATGATTTTGAACGACAGGTGTTTCAGCATCTCAAGGTAGATGAACACATGGAATTACCAGAACCACATGGTTGCGAGAAATGTTCACATGTTGGTTTTAGTGGGCGAACAGCGATTTATGAAATTGTACCAGTCGATGAGTCGATGCGTCGATTAATTCATGGTAATGCAGCCGAATATGAGTTGGAAAATCATGCTCGCCGTCATGCCGCATCGATTCGTGATGATGGCTTATTAAAAGTCTTGGCTGGTAAAACCACTTTAGAAGAAGTGCTACGTGTTACAAACGAAGCAGCTGAAGAATAATTTTCTATTCTTAATGAAAAACAGCATGATCAATCATGCTGTTTTTTTATTTTATATATCAATTTGTTACTATATTGAAATTCACATCAATATTGTTGCGTGTTGCATTTGAATACGGACATACGATGTGTGCTGCTGCTACAAGTTCCTCAGCCTCAGTTTGATCCATACCGATTAAATAGATATTCAAAGTCACTTCAATACCGAAGCCATTTGGAATCGGGCCAATACCAACTTCACCCTCAATATAAGCATCTGGAGTAATCTTTAATTTATCTCGGTTTGCTACAAACTTCATGGCACCTAAAAAACATGCAGAATAGCCTGCAGCAAAAAGTTGTTCTGGATTGGTTACTTCACCACCAGGACCGCCCATTTCTTTAGGTACGCCTAATTTAACATCTAAAACACCATCAGAAGATGTCGCACGACCATCACGACCACCTGTTGCTTTAGCTTTTGCTCGATAAACTACTTTTTCTAATGACATATTGAATAATCCTAGCTGACACAGTTTGGTATTATTCAATCCTGCATAAATGGATGATGAAAGCAAAGGAGAAAACGGTAAATTTAATGACGGCTTTGGTAAAGAAGTAAAAGATAAAATATCAAATTGAAAAGAGTATCTATCTATCAAATAGATGCAGCAAATCTACCAAAGCTCGATGATTTTTTTCATCAATTTTGCTCTAAAACGTGCGGTTGGATTATTTATATCATTTTGAGATTGTTGTTCATAAAAACTATGCCAAGCTTTAATCATATCTTGAGTAACACCTTTCTGTTTGATGATCACCACATCTTCACGCTCGATGTTATCTAGTCTTTGTCGAGCACCTTCAGCACCAGTCCCCCAACCAATAATCCAAAGACCAAAACTATTAAATGATAAATTTGATGGTGTAGGTAAGTGCTGAATGTCATTTGTTACTTCAACAGCATTAGCATAACTTGGTACCACATTAATGAATGTAGTTGCCCCTATAATCAACAAAATAGAAAAAAGTCTAAACATGGATACAGCTTAATTGGTGTTAAGAAAGAATTTTACAATAATCAAACTACATAAATATTATGGTTTGTTTGACTATCCTAAATTATGTTTATTAAATCATGAACCTAGGTGTGGAGGGGAGATAAAGCGTGACTAAAAAATTCAAAAACTAAAATTTCAATAATTAAAGTGAGACTTAGTAGGCAATTATTTTTCGATGTTGCATAAGTGGCATAGATAAGCGAATATTTTCTTGTTCAGCTTGATCGAAATCAGCGCTAATTAAACCATGCCCTTCGTAGTCGATTATTTGTAAAAGTTGTCCACGACTATTGGTTATACCCGAATGACCCCATGTTTGACGTTTTTCACCATGCCAACCCTGTTGTGCAGCACCTAATACAAAACATTGACTGTCCATAGCTCGTGCTTGTAGTAACAATTGCCAGTGCATTTGACCTGTTGTGTAAGTAAAAGCAGCAGGAGCAGATAAAATGTTTGCACCTTGTTGGCGTAAGGTTAGTGCGAGTTCTGGAAAGCGAAGATCATAACAAACCATTAATCCAATATGACCAAATGGAGTTTTTGCAACAACGACTTGATCACCTGGTTCAAAGAATTTTGATTCTTGATAGCCACCAACAGCATCACCAACTTGAACATCAAACAAATGGATTTTGTCATAACGAGCCTCAGTACCTTCAGGACTAATACATAAGCTTACGGTTCTGACGCGTCCATCAGTAATGACTGATCCATCTGGGCGAAAAGGGCACGGTAAAGTGCCAGCGATAATCCATATTTGATATCGGTGTGATAATTGTTCTAAACGTTGCTGAATGGTTTCAAATTGATTTGCAGTCTCACGTTGTTTTCCTGCAGCAAAACAAACAAAGTTTTCAGGAAAAACGATTAATTCGCCACCCTGAGCCTTACTTTGTTGAATTAATGACTCGATGACAAGGAAATTAGATTCAATGTCATCTTGTGAATTCATTTGAGCAACAGAAAGTAAGGTCATAAGTGTGCAGACTTAGTTATGAATTAAGCATTTTGTTGGTGTGTATCAAGATTTAGACAATCTTGCTCTTTTTGCAATTGCTTCACTAATGGTTCAAACATATTTTGATTGTTTTCATTCAAACGCATTAATGTTTTGTGTGCTTCTAATACAGTGTTGAGCATGGCGCTGTGAGTAACATGTTCTTCAGTTAGCTCAAGCGTGCAAACATTAGGATCACCACAGTAATTTAAAATCACAAAGACCTGACCCAAACCCATGCTATTGGCTAGAGTTGTAATATCTGGATTGGTTGACAGCATTACTGCTTGGATATGATGAACTTGTTTGAGTTTTAAGCCCAACTTTGCAAGTACACCTAATACAGTACTATCAATGAACGTTGTTTCAGTTAAATCAACGATTGCACCAACAACATTTTGCTGCTGTTCAATTTTGTTGAGTAATTTGTCTAGACTTATACAAGAATGTGCACGCACTTCGCCAATAAGCTTGAAAATATGCGTTCCGTTCAAACTTGCATATTCAACATGACCTGTTGACATATAAATGCCATTTTCAGAGAAAGGATATAAAATTATCCCATAGTGATATGGTAGACACAAGTGGTTGCATAGTTCTTTGTTTTTAAGTTATTGATAATTAAATTAATTCATTCGACATATGCTGAGTATAGCGATGTCATCTGCAACGTGTTCAGGAGCTTGGAATGAATTATTCTGAAGATGATCAACCAATTGGTTGAACTGATCATTCAAACCACCATCAAAGGGTTCAAGAGCACCATCTGAACATAAAATAAAACGTGCGTCAGGATTTAATTTACAAATGTGTTCTTCAACATCTAAATCCTCAGTGAGTCCCAAAGGGAAACTACTGGTTGTAAGAATTTGAGGTGCTTGATTAGGTTCAAAGATAATTGGAGGTGGGTAGTGCCCTGCACTAGACCATGTAATTTCATGAGTTTGTAGATTTAGAATACCTGCCACCATGGTGATATGTTTTTCAATATTCTCTTGAACTAACATTGCATTCAGTTTTTGAATGAGCTGGCGAGGCGTCTTGGAACGACCATGGAAAGCTGCCATCCATGAGGTTAGTAAACTACTTGTAACACCATGACCTGAAACATCAGCTAAATAAAACAGCACTTCATATTCATTGAGTTTCCAATAATCATACCAATCACCTGATAAATAGGCCGAAGGTTGAAAAAAAGACTCAACTTCATAATTGGGTAGAGTTATTGGGTTCGGTAGTAAACGTTTCTGTAATGCTGCTGCTGAAGGAAGATCACGGCTATCTTGATTTCGTTTGTATTGCGCATCAATTTTGAATAAAGCATGTATTGGATTTTTGGGTAAATTGTTCCAAATCCAACCGGCTAAAGCACCCATTTCCCAAGCTTGGGCTAATGCAGCACCTTCATCTTCAAATGCTAATACGATCGTCGGGAGCTTCCATTGATATTTCAAAAAGTCCTGCACATCGGCAATTGCAATGATTGTTTGATCATATAAGTCTAAATCATCAGCTTGAATGATCTGTAGACTGGGTAGCTCATTCAGAGCTTGATCTAAACAAGGTATTGAGCGCGATGGTTGAATGAAATACATAGATGAATAGCCGATCCTTTGTATGATCATTTTTTAATTCATCATAGATGAAATATGATGGAAAACATAGTATTACTCACATTTAAAATAGAGAGTAATACTTATGTCTATAAATATAGAAATACGAATTTACTGATTATCCGAAGATTCTTCACTATCTTCACTATCATCTACAAATGATACATCTGCAGAGTCGCCATGTTTTTCAGCAATTTGGAAAGCCTTTCTTTGTAGATAGAAATCTCGAATCATTGCATATTTATCGCCTTTTAAGCTTTCTTCAATATCCAAAACTTGAGCACGAGCATCTATAGCTTGTAACACATTTGTAGACCAATAAATTCCTTGTTGGTCGTCGAGCATATATTTTTGTGGGCGACCATAACGATCGATAGCTAAACCAAACCCATCACGAAAAGTACTAGGTCCGAAAAAAGGAAGCATTACATAAGGACCAGACGGGACGCCGTAATAGCCTAAAGTCACACCAAAGCTTTCCTCTTCGGTTGGTAATCCTAAACGACGTGCTGGGTCAGCAAAACCTAAGGTTGTTAAAGTATTTAAAGTAAAGCGTCCTAATGTTTTTGCTGCGCGAGATGGACGCCCTTGTATAAGTTGGTTGACGGCATTCCACGGCTCACCGAGGTTTTTGCGAAATTGACGGTAAGGACTTCGTACAGGTTCTGGTACTTTTTCAACGTATTGGATAGCTACTGGCTTAAGTACATATCGGTCTAATGTATCGTTGAAGGCAAAGATTTGGCGATTTAATGTTTGTAGAGGATCTTTAACCGCATCAGGTTGCGCTGCATTAGCGTTTACTTTCAAATCATCCTTGGTTATTTTTTTTAAATCTTTAATTGCTTGCAGAGTTGATGTTTTTTGTTGTGTATTTAATTGGTTTTCAATTGATTCAGTTACGACTGGGGATTGCTCAGATACATCTTGAGCTATTGCTGTATTAAATGCTCCAGCAGTTAACAACCCAAGCAAGAAAAAAATTGAGTAATGCATATAAGTCCTTAATCGCAGTCAGAGCGAAATTACAGTCATTAAAATGAATGCGCTAATTAAACGCAAAACATAGATAAAGTAAGTACAATTTATTTGTTCTACTATTATTAAAGCAAATTCGATCGAAAAATATAAGAAATATTGTGAATTTGGTTTAAAAATGTTCACTTGAAATAAAATCCTATTGAAGGGTGTTGCAACCATACTGAAATGCTGTAGAATGCACATCCATCGGCGGTGATGAGGATAAAAACTTGTTGAGAAACAAGGATTTGGC